>Ga0209390_10000119_pt1 | contig 133157 bp, 99 predicted proteins | sample BON01_FD_187212 | JGI IMG/M metagenome (GOLD analysis project Ga0209390, IMG submission 187212) | Freshwater microbial communities from Lake Bonney liftoff mats and glacier meltwater in Antarctica - BON-01 (SPAdes) (version 2) | ecosystem: Environmental > Aquatic > Freshwater > Ice > Glacier...
TCGGCAGATTCATGATTGCGTGACGGCTGTCGGGACCGGCGTTGATGCGGCTGTTCGGCGTTTGTCCACAGAATATGACGTTCGAGGTCTTGTCAGCAGGATGTCCAGCTTCGACAATGCTTCCGTGAGTACGGGCAGTGTTCTGAATCAGGTGCAGAACGTGTACAACGATTTCGCCCAATTAACGCAGTCGTATCAGGCTCACGGCGGTGCGGTGAATACCGGGACCACGCCGCAGGTGCAGTACAGCTATGCGAACGGTTCGTCGAACACCATTCGCATCACGGGCGTGACGTATCCGAACGGCCGCAACGTCGTGGATGATTACGGGGCCACGGGCAGTATTAATGATGCGGCCAGTCGGATCTCTGGCATGAAGGATTTCGGAGCCTCTTCGAACCTGGTCGAGTACAGCTACTTGGGACTGTCGGGCTTTGTAAAGACCGTTTACCCGGAAAGCAGTGCTCAGTACACGCTGATCGGCACAACAGGTGGCACCAATCCGGATTCCGGTGACATCTATCTGGGGCTGGACCGATTTGGCCGAGTCATCGACGCCAACTGGGCGAATGTCGGCGGAACGGCCACACTGGCTCGCGTGAAGTACGGCTACAACCGAGTCTCCAGCCGCACGTGGCGAGACAATCTGTCGCCGGGAATGACTGGGTACGATGAACTCTACGGTTATGACCAACTGCAGCGGCTGCAGGATCTTGGTCGAGGAACCCTGAACGGAACTCAGACGGCCATCACCAGCCCGATGTTTGGTCAGGACTGGACGCTGGATGAAACCGGCAACTGGAATGCGTTCAAGCAGGACAACACCGGCAGTGGGACATGGAATCTGGACCAGTCACGTACCGCGAACTCGGTCAATGAAATCACCAGCCTGATCAACGAGACGTCCGTGGTTTGGACAACACCGGCCTACGACAAAGCCGGCAACATGACGAGAATTCCGGTACCGGGCATACTTCCGGATGGCGTGGCATGGAACAGTATGTCGCTGTCGGAATGGGACAATCTGAAACTGGCCGACTGGGAAGAAATGACGCTCGACAATGTCGAAGGCGTCTACGATGCATGGAACAGGCTTGTGCGTCTGCATGTCGGCGACACCATACTCGCTGTGTACGCATACGATGCGCGTGGCTATCGCATTCGAAAAGACAGCTACACAGATGGGACTGTGGACGAAGAACGTCACTACTATTACACCCCGGGCTGGCAGGTCGTGGAAGAACGTGTTGGCACCAGCACTTCCACTGAGCGTCAATTCGTCTGGGGCCTGCGTTATATTGACGACCTTGTGTTGCGTGATCGCGACACGGATGGCAACGACACACTCGACGAACGGCGTTACTGTCTGCAGGATGGCAACTGGAACACGATTGCTCTCACGGATCCCTTTGGCATCGTGACCGAACGATTCAGCTATGATGCGTATGGTGTGCCGACATTCCTGACAGACACTGGAACCGTACAGGCGTCGTCGGCAACTGGCTGGGAAACGCTGTACGCCGGGTATCGATGGGACGGTGATCCGTCGAGGATGTACTATGTCAGAAATCGATTTCTGTTGCCGTACGTTGGGACTTGGAATCAGAGAGATCCGGTTGGGTACGTTGATGGCTCAAATCTCTATTCTTACTTGGCCGATTCGCCTCTTTTGTCGACCGATCCCGAAGGGCTACGCAAGTTTACAATTGAGATCAAGTACTACTTCAATGACACGACTGTTGTGGGTAACTTTGACTCAATAAAAAAAGAGGTTGAACGAATCTTTCAGGACTGCTTTACCAGCCGCTGCAAGAAGGACACAGTAGTCTTTGTATGGACAAAACTACTCGATGACGAGGAATACGCAAAGGAGAAGGAAGATTTTGGATTTTCGGGTGGCAATTTTTTTGGTTCTAATCCCACCAATGTAACTGTCGGGATGAAAGACAGCCTCACGGCTCCGACGTATGGCCAAACTGGCTCTTTCTCAGCGAACATGAATGTGCCAAAATTGATTCGAGATGGAGCAGAAAAAGGCTACAAGCCCGTCGAGCTTATTGGCATGACAATCGCGCATGAGTTAGGCTTGCACGGCATCGGTGAAGTAGGGGGTCACTACGAAGACAAGGACTGCATTGATGCGAAGGCCGGAAAACCCAGCACAACATTTTCAAAAAAGTTGTGCGACAAATTAATGGAGCATCTAGACTTGAGCTAGATGCGCAAATGATGCTGGGAACAACTGTCGTGATGGAGGAGACTCAGTAATGACCCGCAGGAAGAGAATCTGCATTATCGTGTTTCCAATTACAGTGGCGATAGTGCTGTACGTTTCGCTATACGCGCACTTACGAACGGAAGGTGTGAGACGAGCGATAAGGCAGTCGAGTCCCGGATTCTACTTTGTGGATATTAGAGAAGATAAAGACTTCAAGTTGCACCAACATCTATTGTTCGTTTTCTACCCCATATACCTTATTGATCAACTCACGTTTAACGGTATTGCCGCTGGTGCCGAACCTCTGGTGGATATACATTAAGAAACGCATGGATATTTATCTGACGGACGGCGCCAACGGCAACATGACATCGACCCCACGCACCCGATTTGGCAGTTGCCGATCAGCTAATTGGAGGCGGAGTGTATCAAAGGGGTCAGGCCTCTTTGATGTAAGAATTGATAGACCTTCCTGACCAACCCCAATCATAAAGTGACGAATGGATGATTTTTCGTTGATGCTTTCAGGAGGAAATCGTGCCACTTCACTTGACGTCTATATCAAAAAGATCTGACCCCTTTGATGCTTCAAAGAGACCTGACCCCTTTGTGCTTCCTTTGTGCTTCTCATTACGGGCAATATACGTCTTGGAGATACTCATGGAACGCTGGATTTTGGTTATCTCTGAGAACGTGGGTTTAGCCCTTCTACTCTTTTTGGATATCGGGTTCGACCATAGCAGTAGTCTTGGTCTTGACTATGCAAATTTCTTGCAACTTATTGCACTGTATACGGTATTACTCATTGTCGGAGTTGTAGTTTCGTGTAAAAAACGTGACCTAGTACTTATTGCGATTCAACTGCTTATCCCTTTCAGTGCATTCTCTGTGATGTTCTTTCTGTACGCTTCGACGTAACACTATCAGGTGTAAACCACTCGGAGGTGATCCAAGGGAACCGGAACAAGGTCCAAGCTAAAAAGGTGTCAGGATCCGTTTATTGACTTTGATTCCGTCGAGATGCATCGTACATATAGCTCGTTCCAAAAGTTTAGCGACACTTCTATTGACACGGTGATTCGTCTATGACATGGAAGAGTCGCAAAAGGGGACATTCTACTTTCCACGGGGCGCCTTATGAGACTTGGCAATGAGTAACACTCATAATCAATGCGATGGTGTCGGGAATGCCACGAATCAAGCACCGGGGTTTCGTCACCATTTCGTACAATTGACGCAGTCCTATCAGGCTCACGGCGGTGCGGTGAATACCGGGACAACGCCGCAGGTGCAGTACAGCTATGCGGACGGTTCGTCAAACACCATTCGCATCACGGGCATGACGTATCCGAACGGTAGGAACGTGGTGGATGATGCGATTGCTGCAGACAGTTTGAATGATGTTCCATGGGGTATGTGGCGGGTTGGGTGGTGATGCTGCGTGTCGCTGTGTTCGATGTGAACGAATGATCCGGAGGTTTCTTTCGATGAGCTTTGATGACCGTCTCGGAGAGCACGACCGACTTGCCACATGGCAGGGAGCCCTCAATCGGCCGACTTTTGTCGGCTTTGCTCGCAATGCACTTTGTGGTGATGAAATATGGCTGGATCTTGAGGTCGCTCAGAACTCGATCCGGCAGGCGAGGTTTCATGGTCAGGGGTGCGTCGTCAGTCAAGCGTGTGCGTCTATGTTATGTCAGGGCATCGAAGGAAAACCGGTAGATGAAGTGTTGGAATCTACAGCAGAGCAGGTGATGAATTTCGCCATCCGAGATCTGACCATCAACCGGCAGCGGTGTGCATTGACGGCGTGGGAAGCCTTGTTTCAGGCATTGAACGGTGCCGCCACAAACCGTAAATTGATTTGTTTGCCATGCGATTGTGATGCGGCTGATCTTCAGGAATCGTCCAGAGCCGTTGACCATCCGCCGTGATTCATCGGTGAACGTCGCTCCTGCAAGACAATGCGTCCCACGAATTCATTTCACCGATCGCGATGGTCAATTTCAAACAGGAATCTTCGCTCAGAGTCATTGAAAGTATACAAGCTCGAAGCGCCAGCGAGTGGGCTGGCGTGCCTTTTGGCCCACTCGCTGGCGCTTCGAGCTTGTAAGGGCAGCCTTCCTCGATCGCCACAGAGTTCAAACAACAGATCCACCACCTCTCACGGAATTTCACGGAGAACAGTTATGGCTTCACTGACGGCTTATCGTGGACTGCAGGTTCTGTCTCCGGATCCCATCGGAGATGGTGGCCTTGCGATTCAGAATGATCTCTAGGCACTTGTTGACTGGAGTCCCAAGAGTGTCTGGGCCCAGTCAGCCGATCCGACAGTTGATGATGACGAGACGGAAGACTTCTTTCCAGGCTCGATTTGGCTGCGGACCAACACCACACCCCCAAAACTGTTCGTCTGCCGAAGCTCGGCGACGGGCGCAGCGGTGTGGCAGCAGATTCTTCTTGAAGTTGCGCAGGACAGTACGCCCATGCTTGGCGGGGATCTGGACGTCAATGGCAAGCAGATCGTCTCTTCTTCAAACGCGGACATCGTGGTGAAGCCGAATGGCAGTGGAAAGGTAGGATTGGGAACCACATCTCCAAATACGTTGCTGCAAGTGGCGGGACCAATTGCCACAGCGATAACGACGAAAACGGCGAACTATTCGATATCGTCGACCGATAGTGTTGTGCTGTGTGATGCGACAGGCGGGTCGCTGACGGTGACTTTACCGAGTGCTGCGGGAATCTCCGGTCGCCAGTATTCCATCAAGCGGACCAGCAGCGGTGCGAACACGGTTACGCTGGCGACCCAGTCCGGCGAGACTATCGATGGGGCAGCCACGCGATCGTTGGCAGCTCAGTATCAGTCGGCCACTGTGGTTTCCGACGGGTCCAACTGGTGGGTTGTTTGAATCTGAAGGTCGGTGCCATCGTATCGCTGGCGACGCAGGAGTCGAATTTTCGGAGGGCTGACACCCTCCGCTCGCCGGACGTTGATTTCATCGTAACCTGAGCCGCGAGGCGCTAGCTGCGGGTAATTTCGTTGTGTTTTTTGAGACACTCACCCGCAGCTAGCGCTTTGCGGCTCACTGAATCAACAACCCGCTCGCCGGACGTTATGGGCGAGCGGTGCGGCGTCAGCCCGCCGAGTGCGGATTGTGAACCAGAACCTGAAGGGCATTGTGAATGGAGGAGATTTGCGTCATCGGACACCCGTCTCGACTAGGAGGCGCGGACACGGAGCTGGATCACCAGATACGAGTTTGGCAGGCCCTCGGCCTGAAGGTTCATCTCATCCATACTGGGCCGCTCGATGACAACCTGCGAGCGATGAAGATGGAGGAGCGTGGCTGCGTGATGCATACGCCCGGCGACTGGGGCGCGTGCAAAGGCATGCACGTGATTTCCTATTGCAACGGCGAATTCCTCAAACATCTGGAGGCCATCAAGCTTTATGCGAAGTCCACGACATTCGTGAATTGCATGACCTGGCTGTTCGATCAGGAAAGAGAAATGCATCGCCGTGGCCTGATTGACTGCTTCCTTTATCAGACGGATCACGCTCGTGAAAAAGTTGAGGGGGAGTTGAAGTCGATCAATGAAAACTTTCGCTGGTGCAAGGTGAAACCTTATTTTCATATCGACGAGTTTCCTTACATTCACGATCGTCATGAAGATCAGTTTCGATTTGGCCGGATCTCCGGGACGACCCCGGGAAATTTCATCCGGCTCAGTTGTGGGTGTACGAAACAATGGTGGCTCCCGTGTTGAAGGAAGGTGTGATTCTGGGACTGAATGACCAGATTCGAAACAAGATCGGTCGGGAACCGAACTATATTCGAGGTGTGTCGGCGGGAGGGATGCCGGCTCAGGAGGCTTACCGCCACGCTCATTGCGTCATCCAGATGACAGAGACCTACGAGAACCTTCCCCGGATTGGTTTTGAAGCCATGGCCAGCGGGTCATTGCTGATCGTGGACGATCGAGGTGGCTGGCGAGAACTGGTTAAGCATGGCCAAACCGGCTTCCTTTGCCGTGATCAGCGGGAATTCGTGTATTACTCGTCTCGCGCCGCATTCGAACGGGAAGAACGCAAGCTGATGGCGTCCAATGCCAGACAATGGCTGAAGGCGAATTGGGGAATGGAACAAGCCAAACAAGAATGGAACGACTTCTTCACACAACTGGAACGATTGTGAGTTGCGATGACACTTCCGATGCTGTCCTGCCTCTGCCCGACTGGTCTGAATGAAGAGCTGGCTGCGGGGCGGTTTCACGGCTCTATCGCTTTTTCGCGTCGCGCTTTTGCCCAGGTGGGTGGATGGCCGCTGACAAAGCGCGCCGACTTCGATCAACAGCTGATGGCAAGGTTCGGGGACTTGAACTTTACCTGCGACCCTTGTGAAAACCATGCGCCGTCTTATATCTATCGCTGGGGAACCACCAATCAGTACCAAGCCCAACATGCAATGCGGGCAGCAAGTGACGAGGAGTGGTATGAGCATTGCGGAACGGTGCAATACGTCGAATTCCTGCAGGGGCTGTATAGAAAGCTGGCTCCTGGAGGGCGAGTCTGCGTGGTACAAAGTGATGCCGCGTCTGTCATCCACCAATGGGTCTCAGGGGAGCTGTCGTTTCGGGCAATGCGGTCCGTGTTGTTCACTCCGGCAGAAAGGCTGCGGATCAACCGTTTTCACGCACATTGCAATATGTGGTCAGCAGAAGAGTTAGCTCGAGATTTCATGGCCGTCGGATTTGAAGCTCCAGTGACTGAGGGAGGAACTTGGTCCTTCGACATGGCGGATGAACTGCATCCGGATGAATGCCTGCGGTATCATGGCACGCCCATCCGAAACCTGCGTATGGTCGCCATCAAACCGCAAGATGTGAGGTATTAGAGCGTTATTGCCCTTAATCTTTACATGTTGTGTTCCCGTCTCTTCAGGGGGCACAAAAATAGGACCTTCTCAATCCTGTTCGGCACTGCTGCTGCTGCTGAAGAGTGAAGGAACGCGCGTGAGGCATTTGGGCGCGACGGTTAGTGGCCTGAGCACGATAAAGTCGATGCGTGAGTGACGTCGTGGCAGCGGATGGGATTGTTACCCCCAGATCCAACTCTATGAATCATTGGCAAGGCCCGGCCATTTTCGCTTCATTGAAGGCGATTCCGTTTCTGCGGAATTTGAATCAATGGATGTACACGCTGGTGGAATTATGCTCGTGGGATGTCGCAAAACCCAAGCTGACAGACCGCAGCAACCGTCCATGGGACAACCCCGATCGCCGTCCGTCTCATACAGATCGCCGCTCCACAATCGCCCGAGAAATGCTGAGAAAACAATTTTTGGCGACTCTGCCGTCGATGCCAAACCTGCGGAAATTCAAGTCGCTGATCAAGGACGTGATCAGCCTGTGCACATGACCCAAACGATGCGATTCGCTGATCCCCAGTCTTTCCCGCCAGGTTGCCTCTCCGCAAACTCACGCCCACCGTCCGCGCTTGTTAAACTCCGTTGATGCCGAAAGGCGTTGAGCACTGCGTCGTCCTGGCCGTCTGCTTTGTTATTTCGATTGTGATTCCTGAGGCCCACGATCACTCTACGGGATGCCGCGCACAATCTCGGGACCGACGATCTTTGTCAGCCAGACGGGCAGCTTTTGCCAGACGGCAATGACCTTATCAAACTTGCCACTGCTCGGTCGAACATCACCGATCTCACCTTTGCGCAGGCAATACTGCCAGACAGCCGGATACTCCTCCGCGCCCCATTGTTGCTTGAACTTGTACGTCCCGCTGTCGTGTGAGCTGCGGCCAAAGTCGAACGCCTTTTGCCCTCGTTCCACACTTCGTTTCAGGCAGTGCCAGTACATCAGCATATTGCAGGCGGTATGATTGAACTCGCGCAATGAGCTTGCGCTGGGAATCAGAGTCACCTCAGGGCCATGCAGCAGAAAACCGGCGGCGATCGTCTGCCCTGCCTGTTGCACCGTACAAATTTCTGCCGCGTCGCCAAACTGCTTCAGCATCTCACTGAACAGCTTCTTTGAAAACGGAGGCGTGCCAAGATCTCGCATATTGCGACAGAAGACATCATAGAATACCTGCAGCTTGTTCAGATGCCCGAACTCTACTGTGAGCGATGAATCGCTGAGAGGCTTCCTGACCTGACTTCGCAACTTGGACTTCAGTCCGTTCCACAGGTCGTCGGCCGTCGCTGGAAGTTCCAGACGCATATGGACTTTTTCGGTGTTCGTCGAATTGAGTTCTTCGTGCTCAGCTCGAGATTCATGCCGCAGTTCAAGATGCTTCACATTGAGGGACTCAGCCAGCCGCAAGGCTCGCTCAATGAGCTGTGTTGATATCGCAGGAGATTCGGCCAGGACCCCGCCCGTGTTCAGGTACGGCTGACTGACAAGAAAGCTGCCGAACACGGGGCCGGAAATATGCATCAGTGGCAACACGCCCGAAATGCGTCCATCGGATTCGGACCACAGAAAATATGGACGATGCCGAAACGCTGTCGCAAAGATTTTCGCCCATTCTGTGCGCAGATGAAACCCGTCATAGCCCCACTTCGTCAGGCAGGTATTCCAACCCGAAGGAGCTGTCGTTTCACAATGAATCGTGTGGGATTTGGCTATTACTGTAATCATGGTCAGCAGTCTTATGGCACCAGTCTGATTCAGACGCCACTCGTTGGCGGCAGGGCAGAGAAATCGAAAATGACATCCGGAAAATGACGTCAGACAACAGCCGTTGTGAATTCGGATTTGTCGCTGGGAAGTTGGCCCGGAGTGTTTCGAAAAGGCTGCGTCTGTCGAGGAGATTCGGGGATCTGACGAGCCAGCGTTTCAGAAAGTTGGCGGTAGACTTCGACAACTTTCATCATTCGTCGATCAAAACAAAAGCGGTCTTCAATGGTTTGTCGGCCGGCCTTTGCCAGCTGGGTTCGAACCTCGTCGGAAACCACACATCGGCGGACAGCATTGTGCAGAGCTTTTTCATCGTCGACAGGAACGATCAGGCCATTCTGCTCATGCTGGACAAGTTTTGGAATGCCGTTGCAGTTTGTTGTGACGACCGCACGATTGCAGGCCATGGCTTCCAGAACAACATTGGGAAGACCCTCACGCAGGCTGCTGAGCACAAACAGATCGATGGCACGGTACAGTTCCCGCGGGTCAGTCAGAAAGCCGACCAGCCGCACTTGATTCTGCAGTTCCATTTCGTCAATCTGCTTTTGCAGCTGCTCCCGCAGATGTCCCTCCCCGGCGATAATCAGTCCAACAGGCTGCCCTTCATTGATCAGGCGAGCGACCGCGTTGATCAGATGGTGAAACCCTTTTTCTTCCGACAGTCGGCCGCAGGCACCGATCAGAAATCGCTGAGAATCAAAGCCGAATCTGGCTTTGTCACGAAGAGTCGGAAGGGCGGTCGGATAGTCCTCAAGGACAATCGCATTGTCGATCTGATGCAGTTTGTTTTTCGCAATCCCGTTTTCTGTGCACCGGTCATACAAATCCTGTGAGACACAGATGACTTTTTCATACCGCTTCATACAGAAGCGATCAATCTGGTAATACAGCGGCGTGCGCGATGTGAAGCGAACCCAGCCGTGAGCGGTTGTTACCAGATGCATCGGATGGAACTTCTGGACCAGCAGGCCCAGAGCGTTACTTTTGTAGTCGTGGGCGTGCCAGATCGTCACATTCCGTTCCCGGCAGATACGGATGCAGTCCCGAACCACTCGCCAGTCTGTGGGGCCTCGATCATCAATCCCGATAATCTCTGCCTGAGAAGCCCTGGCCTTGCTCTCGAGAGTTGCGAATCCTGGATCGGCGGGCGGGCGCATGAACAGGCAGGCGCAGTCGACGCCGTACTGACGAAGGTACCGCGGTGAATTCAGAATCGTCTTTTCAGGACCGCCGCCAGTGCCGGTGACAACTCGCGTATGAAGGACAAAAGGCGCGTTCATGAGATTCTCTGCCAAAGATGTTCAGCGCCTATCTGGCTGCTGCGTTGAAATTGTAGTTCGCGAATGTTGGTCGAGACGAGGGTTTGTGGTCAGCTGCATCGCAGGGGCATAAGAGGCTTGAAGGAAACCATCAGTGACTTGCCCTCATTGATGGTGGCTGAAGGAACGTCGCTCTTCAAAATGTGTTCCAGACGTTCGGCTTTGCTCTTCCAGCTTTCCTGCTGCAGGCGACAGCGAGCCAGACTTTGTGCCACGGAAATTCCGCTGTAGATTCGATTGCGAACCAGCTGACTGAATTCCGCCGGGCTCTCCGCCACATCCAGGCAGTCGCTCCACGGATCGGTGGACGGCAGCCGATTTACGACCACAGCCTTACCCGTCACCAGATATTCCTTTAACTTCAGCGGCTGCATGGCACGAGTCACCGGCAAGTCGGCGTACGGCATGATCAGCACGTCGGCCTGCTCGGCAATGCCGGGCAGGGCTGACAGTGGCTGGGCAGGCACCGTGCGGACATTTTTCAAAGCGAGCACCGCAGGATCCGGATCCTGCTGAGGCCCGATTAGAACAATCGTGCCTTCAATCAGGTCACGGGAAAGCTGGACGAGAGAGGCCGTGTCCATCCGACGATCGATCACGCCCCAGAAAACAATCAGCGGCCCGGAAAGGTTTGCCAGGAGCGACTGAGAGTCCATCGTTTCGCGTGACGAAAATTCACCAGCGTTTTCCAGAACATTCTTCGTACTGCAACTGGAAGAATCTCGGTTGACTGAATCTCTACTGAGAGTATCACCGTCGGAATGCCGGATAACGGAAAAGGACGATCTAACTTTTGTCTCGCTGAGGCCAGACGCAGTAGATGCTCGAGGACCGGCAGTGATGCGAGCCATGTCGCCCCATCGGCTGCCGGATTCGATCCGCGGTCCGGCCGATCGCTGCGAGTTCCAGAATTCCACATCCACGCCATGCGTGAGCAGAGCCGACGATCGGCCATCATTGGCAATCATCGTCTGCAGGTTTTCGCTCACGGCGATCAACGAACTGGCTCGCTGGATCATCTCGCGATCCATACGCCGAAGCGTGTTTCCATCCAGCCCGGGCCATTGGGAAAAATCATCAACACAATAATAGACCCAGCGATCCACGGGCAGCACGCCAGGCAGATCGGCGGTAATGGGCAGTGTTGTGAGAGCCACTACCGGCTGAGGCAGTTGCTGAATCAACGGACTCAGCTGCTTCGACAAAAGCCAGGAATTGATTCGTCGATCCCGATCGCTTCCGAACCACGGCCACATTTTGGGATTCACCACGGACAGGTTCGGATGACGCTCATGAGTCGGCGCGGGACTCGGCTGATTCATCGCGCTGGCCTGCGTTGTCCCGCCGCTGACGGATCGTCTGCGTTTCGAAAGTTTTGTGCTGCCCCACTGGCGGAGTTTCTCACCGACGCGTTTTAGGGTTTGCACATCCAGCCGCGGCGCGCGAGTTCCGATCGTGTTGACCCACAAAACCGGGTAGCGGTCCAAAAGATTGCGAACCAGATGCTGGCATGAAGACGGATGTCGGCCCCAGTCGTCCGAAAAAACGAGCAGAGATCCGACAGACGTGGAAGGAGGGCATTCGGCGATCATAAGCGGACTCCTTTGAAAGCGGACTCGCCGTCGAAGCCTTTTGATTTCGGAATTCGAGGTGACCCGAATCGGTCATGTCCGAGCACTTCGCGATAAACCTTGCGATAGGCGTTCAGCATTCCCTCCAGAGAAAAACGTTCCGCGGCCTTGTTCGCCGCTGCCTCAGCAATGTGTCGGCTCAGCTCAGGACTTTGATAAAGTTCCACGAGCGCCGCTGCCAGCCCGGTGTCGTTTCCCGACGGGGCCAGAAAACCGGTTCTTCCGTGGTCAATAATCTCTGGCAGCCCACCCACGGCTGTAGAAACCACAGGACAGCGAGCCGCCATAGCTTCAATAACCGTCAGCGGAATTCCTTCGCTGATGCTCGACATTAAAAACACGTCTGAAGCGGCCAGCAGATCGGCCACGTCTTTGCGAGTTCCTGCCAGAGTGACGACGTGTTCCAGCCCACGCTGGCGAATGGTTTGCTCAATAGCCGGACGCTGGTCACCTTCACCGGCCAACAGCAGTCGCAGCCCGGGAATCTGATGACGTGCCTGATCAACCGCCCGTAACGCCGTCTGATGGTCTTTCAACTCGTGAAGTCGTGCGACCAGAACTGCCACGAAGTCGGAATCGGCAAAACTAAACTCAGTACGAATGCGTTTCCGAGCCCCGACCGACGGGCGTCCGTGAGCCTTAAGATCCACGCCATTGTAGATCACTTCGACTCGTGATTCAGGCAGGCCTTCATTGTCAATCAACGCCTGGCGGACCGCGCCACCGCAGCCAATCAGGCGATCACATTGCCGCAGCATCAGTCGATTAACAAGTGATCGTTTGCGACTTCGAGTATCCGGGAAGTGACGCCCGTGCTCTGTGAACACGACCGGTCTTTTGCCCAGCAAACCACGGCTGAGCATCGCCTGGAAAAATGGCGTGTATTGATGCGCGTGAAGAATTTCGGCACCTTCACGATCGGCAAACTCTCGCAGACGCATAGCGCAGCGTCGGTCAATTCCAGGCTGGCGATGAAGCTGTTCGACAGTGAAGCCATCCTGCTGCAAACGCTCACCGATTTCACCCACTTCGTTCAGCACGGCAACAACGCAGTGGAACTCGTTACTCATGCGACGAACCATCTGATCCACCAGCACTTCTGCCCCGCCGACGCCCAGCGCATGAATAACATGACAGACCGTTGGTCGCTCGTCGATCGGTGTGATTCGCAGATATTTGGGAGACGCCTGAATCATCGTAACGTTGCTCGATGGGATAAGTTGGTTCGCGATCGACTGGCTCCCGGACTCGTGTCCGGAAATCTTTTGAAGAACGAAATGGGTTTATTGGATCTAAAAGTTATTAACGAAAGCAGAGTATCTCCGGACGATTCTGCAACAGGCCGCGCTCCGCAGTCGCCGAACAGAAAGCCGTTTCGATTTCACAGTTGACTCCGAGCGGCCTTCCAGGTGTCGATGATTCGATTCACATGAAGGGCATGCAGGCAAGCTTTGATCAGGCCCGCCGGAGACTTCAGCATGCGTTTGACGCGTTGTTTCTGAGGCACAAACATTGACCACGGGCCGATGTTCCATTTTGCCGAACATGGCGGGATAAGCTCCGAATCCTGAGTCCGGTGGAAGACGTCACGATGACCTTCTGTCATGACAATCGAAAGGCATCGCGCAGTCGCTGACGCTTCACCGAATGCGGCGAAATCGCGCCACGCGGCATCGTTGATCTGGTCGGCTTTTTCTCGCATCGTCGCAGCCTGAGCAGCATCGTCTGCACACGAAGCGGCGATGCGAAGGACGTTGGCTTTGCGAAAATCCTGAGCCGCCCACGCTTCTGTCGGGTATTGCAGCTGTTCGGGATGGTCGAGCGTCCGTCGCTCATGCACGGCCATCCATCGGCCGTAGGTTTTCATCACATCTCGTGCGTAGCAATACATGTCGTCGAACAGTTCCGCGTCGCGTTTGGCCAGCAGGTAACGTCCGAGCGAGTTCAAGAACACGGTGTAGGACCAATGACCTTCCGCATCCAGCAGATGCAGTTCGCCAGGGTTCTGAGAGGGATGAACGCACCGTCGAATCAGGTCTTCCGCTTTCAGAAGATAGTGCTCTGATCCCGTCAGCACCCAGGCATCGAGCAACGCGTTGACCGAGTTGCCCGCGCCGCGTCCCGGGCCATGGAAGTCCTCAAACACCGTCGCCGATGCGGCACCTGTGGGCCCATCATCGAACAGTCCGAAGATCGTCTTCCGTCCGTCATCCATCTGGATCACCCAGTCAGCCAGTGAAAGAACAGACTCACGAGCTTCGCAGTTGCCGGTAAGAAAATGATAATGCAGCAGACCGGTTGTGTAGTTGTGCTCACAGCTGGGGCCGCCGCCGTACGGCTGGCCTGGCTTCTGGTTGTGCCGCGAATACGTGCGGTGAGTGCAGGTCCGGGCATCGACATAGTGGTCCGTGTGCCAGAAGAGCCCGCCGTTAAAGGCCGCTCGATCTGCGCTCGTGTGGTAAATATCGATGTCCATCACGTGCCGAGCCAGCGGGTCAAGCCAGTCGAACCAGCGAATGTCTGACGTCGATGACAGCTGAAGAATCGCGCCGAAGATCATGTCGAACTGATTGTTATAGTGCGACACAATCGTGTTGGAACCCGCATAATGCGTCTGCTCATGATCGGCAGGAATATCCCCGAAATTTCGCCAGCCATATTCATCAATCCTGGCTCTCCGCGCCGCCAGACTGAATTTGCCGGACGTCGCCGTCAGCAGGTAAGCGGCAAGCCTGTCCGCGGCTGAGCCATTCTCGGTGTGGATTGTCGAGGAACTTTGAGCATCCGATGGCCGCTCGTCCTGCGCGCGTTCGGTGCTGAATATGTTCGGGCTGGACGTGAACCACGGAAGAACGCCGGCGGAAGCGATGGAGACAGGAGACTGCAGCAGACGAGGTGCATCATAAACCCAGGCGAGAGAATCAAGGGTGCTCGGCTGCTGACTCATCGACAGCCAGAACGAATGCGTCTTCTGTTCCCCGCCCTGAAGTTCGTGAATCACATCCGGCAACGCAGGAAACATCCCGAATTCCAGGGTTCCCATCGCCGCGCCGATACTGCTCGGGCAATTTTGCCAGAACTCAGGAATGGCCATACCCAGCGAAGATGCATCGCCTTCGACAAGCACCAGGGGCTCAGCCCGATAGCCGCGCAAAACGCCGGTCTCGCTGGTCGCTTCATAGCCACGCGCATGGGCGGCCGCTGCTCCGGCAGCCGTACGATGATTGGGGCTGTTCCAGAACCGGTCCCCGCTGCCGAACTGCTGCAGAAATACTTCAGACGAGGTGGATCGTGGTTCCAGCGTTCGCTCTGCCTTCCAATGAATCATCGAGTTGGCGGGCAGTTCGTCGCTGTGAACGCTGATTTCGAAACTGCGCATCAGAAAAGAACCGGCGTCGCCAAGATCCCACAATCCTCCCGCGTGGCGTGCTCGCTGCGCGTTGCGAATTCGCACTTCCACCTGCAGCAATCCGACGCTTACCCAATGAGTCAGCCGGAACTGCAAAGTCACCGTGGGAATGGACTGCAGTCTGGCGGAGGCAAGGAAAACCTGTCGCACTTCGCCGCTGACTTCTTCTCGAATCCCGTCGAAGACCAAAGACCGTTCATCGCCGCCAGCATCAAAAAGTCTGGGCGACAGCCGAAGCGTATGTTCGATGGGTGGATCGGTGTCGAGATCACGCGAGATGACGCAGATCTCTCCGTTGACCAGTTTGATTGTGGTGAGTCTGTCGGGAACGCTGTGGTCGGATACCTTTGCGTTGCCGGATCCTGTATCGCCCGTGCAAACAACCGCCAGCTCGCGTCCGTGGCCGTCGGCTTCAGGAGCGATGAAACTGGTCAGCATCCAGCGCACAGTTCCGTCATTCCATCGATTCAAAACTTCAAACTGCGCCCTGGTCGCGACAGCGAAACCTTCCACATACCCGGCCTGAGGCTGACTTAGCCGACCTTTTGGCAGACACAACCCGGCCACCACCGGTACGTTCTTCGCAGTAGAACCGCGCGATTGCAGAGTCGCCGGAATGAGTACCGAAGATCCGGCGTGGTGAGCGGTATTGGTTGTCGAATTCAGAGTCATGGAAGCGAGGACTAAAAGGACGATCTGCTGTTTCAGCGGTAACCTGTAAGAAAGAAACGTTGCCTAACTGTGGACAGTACGCGAACGGATCGCTGGTCGCGTTGGCTTCTGCTCGGGTTTGGCCCACGTGTCCAGCCAGCGAGCCAGCACCAGAAGACTCCAGATCAGTTGCCCGTGTCGTGCGGTGCCACGACAATGGGATTCGTAAAGGCGGCGGACTTTGTCAACATTGATGAATGAGGCCAATGCGCCCGTCGGGTTCAGTACGTAAACTCGAACCTGTTCGGCCAGCGGACCTCGCAGCCATTGATCGATCGGCAGCTCAAATCCCTGCTTGCGTCGATTGACCAGATCCTTCGGCAGACGGGACTCGAACAGTTGCTTCAAAATCCACTTCTTCGAACCGTTTCGGATTTTGAATTCCGACGGCATAGAAGCCACAAGCTCCATCAGCTGCCAGTCGATGAGCGGCGGACGCACTTCCAGCCCGAATCCCATACTGGCTCGATCGACCTTGGTCAAAAAATCGTCCGGCAGTAAAACATTCGTGTCGGCCGACAACATGCCGCTCAGTGCGTCACGATGTCCGTGATTGAAGGCGCTGACGATCGATCGTTCCGGCTGATAATCGTTCAGGGAGGCAGAAAAATCCTGTTTCAACAGGTCTCGCCGCATACTTTGCCGACACGCAGAAACGGTGTTCGCATACGCTTCCGCAGGATTCAGCGATAGATTCTGCAGCAGAGTTTTCAGACGCATCGGACGCGGCAGCCAGTCGGCTTTTGGCCAGAGAGCCGCCATGGGCTTCAACACCAAAGACCGCAAAAACCGGGGCAGACAGTCGCGAATCTCGGCTTCTTTCAGATCATGCGCATATCGCGAATAACCACCAAACAGTTCATCGCCTCCATCGCCCGACAGCACGACCTTAACATGCTGAGCTGCCAGGCGAGAAACCGCCATTGTGGGAATGGCCGAAGCATCGGCAAACGGTTCATCATACAAAAACGTCAGGTCATCCAAATCGCGAGCGGCTTCTGGTGTCACGATTTCTTCGGTGTGATGACAGCCAAAGTGTTGTGCTACTTCGCGAGCATAAGGAAGCTCACAAAATTCCTGTTCATTAAATCCAATCGAAAACGTCTGCACGGGATCCGAACTCAGTCCGGCCATCAGAGCGACGATGGCACTGCTGTCCAGCCCGCCGCTCAGAAACGCGCCGACCGGAACATCGGCCACCAGATGAGCAGAAACGCTTTCGCGCAATGCCGCATCCACGCGTTCCTTCCACTGATCCGCCGTGCAGCGATCTTCGTGGTGAAAGGACAGCTGCCAGTAACGTTGCGGCGACGCCTGAAAATTGGTCATCGAAATGCGCAGCCGGTGCGCCGCCTGCAATTTGGAGACACGACCAAAGATGCTGCGTTGACCGGGAATGAATCCGAACGTCAGATAGTCGTCAATCGCTGCCGGATCGATGGACCGATCAATGCCCGGATGAGCGAGGACCGCTTTTAGTTCCGAACCGAAGACCAGTTTTTCGTTGTCTCGATAAATGAACAGGGGCTTCTGCCCCAGATGGTCGCGTGCCAGGATCAGTTCGCGGCGGCGTGCATCCCAGATAGCAAATGCAAACATGCCGCGCAGGTGTGTGCAGAGATCGGCGCCGTGCTCTTCATAAAGATGAACCAGCACTTCCGTGTCGGAGTTTGTTCGGAAATCATGGCCACGAGTTTCCAGCTGTCGCCGAAGTTCCTGATAGTTATAAATTTCGCCGTTGAAGACGACGTGAATAGATTCGTCTTCGTTCGAAAGCGGCTGTCGGCCACCTTCAAGATCAATAATCGCCAGGCGTCGATGAACAAGCCCGACTGGACCGGCTCGGAAAGTCCCTTCCCCATCAGGCCCACGATGAGCGATAGCGTTTCCCATTTCCGTGAGCGTGGATGCGCTGACGGATCGGCCGAAATCTGCGTAAAGTACACCTGCGATGCCGCACATGGGATGTTGGTTTCTGAAGATGCCCGAGAAGATGAGGCCCATATGTCTGCAGGAAGAAGTGTGGAACGACAGTGCCTCATGAAGGCACGTGATCCGTCTCTGCAGTAAAGTCTCAAAGCAGACTCACGCTCCGTGCGCATCCCCTCAGAGCGCAACGGAGTCGTGAGTCCATCAATAACCTAGGTCACAATCGGACGTTCAGACGAGGGTTTGCCAAAATGCGTGTGCCAAAAAGGCTACATCTGAATGGGCTGAGATGCGATGTTGCTTTTTTGCAACGTCCCGCTTGTGGAAAACAGTCTTCCGGGCTGCAATGGGTGCGACTACGGCCGAGCATTTCCTCGCGACAGTGGCATCCCTGATTACGAACACCACGCGGCGCACAGACGTGTTCGGCCGAACCGAGAACCGCACAATCGACTTTACCGTTACAGCTTCCGCGACCTGATCACCAGGCACCAGGCACCAGGCACCAGGCCAAGCCAAGCCAAGCACCCGCGACCTCTGCTTATCGAGCGTTCACCGGGTCCACATCAATGGCGAATTCCACGTCATCCGGCAGAGACAGCGACTTCTCCACCGACTGCCACAGCTCGCGCACCAGGTCGTGCGTCTTGCCGGTAATCTGCAGATGAAACCGCCAAAGCCCGCGCAATCGCGTGACGGGCGCCGGCGCCGCACCAAGGACTCGCACAGCTTCCGTCGGGCCCTTTCTGCCGGCTCGCAGTCGTTCGGCGACCGCCTGAGCTGTCTGCCGAGTCCGCGTTTCATCGGGGCCTCGAAAGATGACTCGTGCCACACTGGAAAACGGAGGCGCCTGCACGTCATAGCGCTCGGCCAGTTCGTGCTGCGCGAATCCGATGAAGTCATGCTTCGCCGCAAACTTTACGGCCGGATCATTCGGACACGTTGTCTGAACCAGTACGCGTCCTCCGCGATCGCCCCGCCCCGTCCGTCCGGCCACTTGGGCGATCAGCTGAAACGTGCGTTCGGCCGCCCGCATGTCGGGCTGACGAAGCATCGTATCGGCATCGATCACGCCGACCATGGTGACGTTGGGAAAGTCGAGCCCTTTGGCGATCATCTGAGTGCCGAGCAGAATCTGAACTTCACCGCGACGAAATTTCTCCAGCGCTTCGTCGTGACTTCCGGCCTTCTGCATCGAGTCACTGTCCATGCGAATGATGCCCACATTCGGAAAGGTGTTCGAGACTTCTTCTTCCAGCTTCTGAGTCCCCGTGCCAAGATATCGCACCGCCGGACTTTGACAAACAGGGCAAGCTTTTGGCGGCGCAATTTCATAGTCACAGCTGTGACAGACCACAACCTGTTTGTCACGATGCCAGGTCAGCGTGATGTCACAGTTGGGACACTTGATTCCGGCTCCGCAACTGCGGCACCAGACGGTGGGTGAATAGCCGCGCAGATTCAGAAACAGAATGACCTGCCCTTTGTCCTTCAGCGCCCGATCAATGGCCTGAAACATCGCGCGGCCCAGCGATGAGCCTTTCGAGATCCGTGGATCATTCCGCGTGTCCACGATCACCACCGGCGGCAAGGGTCGATCGGCCACGCGGCTGGGCATCGACACCAAAGTGTCCAGCTTGCGAGTCGCGCGAATCCATGATTCCAGTGTGGGTGTGGCCGATCCCAGAATCAACGGGACACGTTCATCCAGACAGCGCTTGCGAGCCACCTCCCGCGCATGATAGCGCGGCGTGCTGTCCTGCTTAAACGAGGGCTCATGCTCTTCATCAATGACGATCAAGCCGAGATTCGGAGTGGGTGCAAACACGGCGCTCCGCGCCCCCACGATGACTTCGATATCACCGCTGGCGATCTGCTGCCATTGCCAGTGCCGCTCGGCGTCCGTCATGTGACTGTGGAGCACGGCTACCGTTTTGAAGCGACTTCGGAACCGTCGAATCGTTTGCGGAGTCAGACTGATTTCCGGAACCAGGACAATCGCCTGACGACCGTAGCTGACCACTTCGCGAATCGCACGAATGTACACTTCTGTCTTACCACTGCCGGTCGCACCGTGCAGTAACAGCGTCTCATGCACGCCGCCGCGAATCGGTTTCAGAATGGTGTCGAGCGCGAACTGCTGCTGTTCATTCAGGATCAGATCTGTCTGCTGTGTCGCGGGCTGAAGTTCGCCGCCAGTGATTTCCGAACGGATGCGAATTGCGGTGATCAAACCTTTCTTGCGAAGAGTGTTCAACGGTCCTGGCCCGCAGCCCGCGCGTTCGCACAAAGCGATTGCGGCGATGGGGCCGTTGGATTTCTGCAGAAGTTCGATGACTGTTTTCTGTTGCCGACTCAGCCGAGCATCAGCCAGCTTCTCTTCGATCCCTGGAGTGAGCAGAAAACTCTGTACTTCGCGAGTGCCGCTTTTCTTACGGACACCGGCGGGAATCACACTGTCCAGCACCTGTCCCCAGCCACAAAGATAGCGTTCGCCAATCCAGCGAGTCAGCTCCAGCATCTGTGCATTCAGCAGTGGTTCACTATCGAGCAGTTCTTCAATTGGCTTCAGGGTTCGCTGGCCGGATTCTGCCGTTCGAACAGCCACACAGTATCCGATGACGCTGCGATTCCCTCGTCCCAGCGGAGCTCGCACTCGCTGACCGGCGCGAATCCGGTCGCGCAGCTCTTCGGGAATGGCATAGGTGTAAGGCCGCTCCAGGGGAAGATTAAAAACAACCTCGGCAACCAGGACATCTTCCATCGCCGCCTGCTGCCACTCGGGCATATCAGCGAATCCGAATTGTCCTTGCTGTGAACTCACCGGGAAGACTCAATCGTGTGAACAGAACTGTGAACAAAGCCGCCGGTCGGGATCATAGCCGCTGCGACTTCCGTCAACCATGCGTCTCACGTCTCCGTTCACGCATTTTGATCGGCCACTGCGGCCAGCAGATTCCGTCTACAGAATTGTTGTGGTGGTTGGCCGGGTCAGGTCTACTTGCTACAACATGCCACCATCACTTTTCGGTTCCTGACCGATCAGCACCCAAATACAAAGGAATCTTTCGATGACGCAGACCAGCCGTTTTTCTCGCCGCAGCCTGCTGAGCTCTGCAACAGCCGCAGTCGCTGCAGGCACTCTGCTTCCGCTGGCATCAAAGGCAACGTTCGCAATGGAAGAAGACAAGCATCCGTGGATCGACGCGCATTCGCACATCTGGACCACCGACCTGAAGAGTTATCCACTCCGAAACAATCAGCCGGTCGAAGTGCTCGAGCCGCGTAGTTTCACCGACGAAGAACTGATGGCGATTGCGCGACCGGAGGGTGTTGGTCGAGCCGTGCTGATTCAGCATCATCCTTATCATGGTTTCGACAATTCGTATTTGATCGACGCCTGGAAGAAGCATCCCGACCGATTTCGAATTGTCGGCCAGATTGACGACAAAAAGCCGCACACGGATGTCCTGATGAAGGACATGCTGAAGACCGGCGTGACGGGATTTCGCATCGGGCCTCGCGACGATGCGCCGCAGTGGCTGGCCACCGACGGAATGAATCTGATGTGGAAGACCGCCGCCCAGACTCGGCAGTCCATGTGCTGCCTGATCGGTGCGGAAAATCTGGAACAGCTGGACGAAATGTGCAAAAAGTTCCCGGACACGCCTGTGGTCATCGACCACTTTGCCCGGATCGGTGAGGATGGCCAGATGCGAGAGAAGGATGTCAGCACTCTTTGCCAGCTGGCATCGCACAAACTGATCACCGTCAAAATTTCCGCTTACTATGCGTTCGGAGCCAAAAAGCCGCCGCATTATGAGTTGGTGCCGATGATCAAACGGCTATGCGAAACCTACGGACCCAGCCGTCTCATGTGGGCCAGCGACTGTCCTTATCAGCTGACCGCTCCGAATACGTATGCCGATTCAATTGCGGTCATCCGCGACCACATCGATTTCGTCACTCCCGAAGAACGTCGCATGCTGCTGCGGACGACGGCTGAATCCACGTTCTTCTTTGTCTGAGGACATGGGACAGTCGCAAGACAGGTTCCACGGGAGGAATTTGGCCCACCGTCCGGACCCTTGCTGCGCCGTCAGCCACGAACAACACACGCTTCTCGTCGGTGATCTTCAGGCCGACGACTCAACTCGAGGGTGCGGAAACCGCCCGTTCCTGACGCCGACACAAAAACTGTTGAAGGCACTCAGAGCCACATCTTCTTCATCCGCAGCACCCCGCCGAGTGCCCTCCAGTCGCCGCCTTGCCAATCCTCTGCCTGAGCATCGGCTGTTCCGGTTCGAAAGATTCGGAGGTCGCGGTTGATGCGCCGCCCGCAGAATCGGTTACTGCTGCCTTTTCACATGCTTCGGCACCGCCATCCGCGCAATCGCCATCAGAAAATGAACCAGCGCCAGCAGTCATCAATTCTGCTTCGGTGGCCAATCCTGCCGCGACCGCAATCGCCGCTGGCTGGCAGCGACTGACGTCGGGCCTTGGCAGTGCAGAGGTCTTTGAAACGGTGGAGACCGATCCGTCCTCCGGTGCCATTACGATCATGCCGCGATCGAATGCCTGGTATCAATCCTATCGCGGCGGTCTGTTGTTTCGAGAAGTGGATGGGGACTTCTTATTCCGTGCGACCGTGTCGGTTGCGGGCCGAGACGATCGAACGCTGCCACAATCGCCATTTTCGCTCGCAGGACTCTTGATCCGATCGCCCGACAACGCTGCGGGGTCTGAGAATTTTGTGCTCCACACGCTGGGGATCACCGACGCCTTGAATCGCGTTCAGTTTCAGCAAATGGTCACTCAGAATGGTCAGTCACGGATTGAGCGGGAAGATTCTCCCGTTCGTCAGGCTGATCTCCTGATCGCGCGCATGGGCGCTTCGTTGTGGCTGCGCGCGAGGACTGCAGGAGGTCAATGGACCACATTGTTGCAAATCCAACAACCTGATCTTCCGTCCCGTGTCCAGGTCGGGCTTATGGCGGCGACAGACTGGGCGTCTTGTGAAGCGGCCGGAGCGACCGTCCATAATTCATCCGGCGTGCCTGGAGGGAATCCGGATCTCAGTGCAAAATTTGAATCGGTCGAAATCCGCTCACTCTCCGAGTCAGTCCGCCAACAGCTCGCTGCAGGCGGAGACATCAGTTCGGCGGTTCTCGACTCTGTTCTGTCAAGCATGACTGCAGAGTCATCTACGTCAATCGCATCCATCCCGCAGACAACAGTACCTCCGAAACGAACACCGAATGGAACCAACCCATTTGTTCCTGGTTCACAAACGCGTCAGCGGCAATTTCGTCACGACCGCCCACCTGCGTGCCACGGACCGTTCAGGAAATGGCGCGCCCGGCGGACAGTTTTCACTGGCCGGGATTATGGTTCGCACTCCACGTAATATCACGCCGCAGACATGGCAACCCGGAGGTGAGAATTACATCTTTCTCTCCACAGGAGCCGCTGATCGACCTGGCAATCATCAGTTCGAAGCCAAAACAACCACCAACAGTGATTCACAGCTGGAAATCAGCAATGCGGATGGCCCCGAGGCTCTGATTCGTGTGGCTCGCATCGGGGCGCATTTTATTCTGATGCGCAAACCTGTGAACGGTGGCAACTGGGTCATCCACCGCCGCTACCATCGATCTGACATGCCCGATGAACTACAGGTGGGAATCACGGTGTATACCGACTGGCAGAATGCCGATCGTTTGCCACCGCAACAGCACAATCGCACCACCATTCGCAACGGCCGTCCCGGCCTGATGGCTGCATTCGATTAGCAACGTTTACCAGGTGCCGCGTCATACGATCAACGCATGGCTCCAGACACATGATGAGTTTCCCCGTCCGGAACTGCTGATTGACTGGATCGAAATCGAAGGTCCCATGTACGACGCATGGCCACCAACATCTCACCAACATCTCACCAACATCTCACCAACATCTCACCAACATCTCACCAGCGTCTCACCAACATCTCACCAACATCTCACCAACATCTCACCAGCGTCTCCTTGGCAATGAACGGCATACCGCCAGGAACGAGGAGAACCGCGCGCGTGACGTCCTGGCGGCATTTATGCCTCGCGCATGGCGGCGTCCTCTGAGGCCGGGAGAGTTGGAATCAAAGCTTGTTTTGTTTCGCAAGGTGCGTCCGCAAAAAACATCGTTTGAAGAAGCCATCAAGGTACCACTGATCGCTGTACTGTGTTCGCCCCATTTTCTGTATCTTGTGGAGGACGATGAATTCAAACCCGGCGCCGCCGCTCCGGAAGCACTCAGCGATTTTGAGCTGGCGTCTCGCCTTTCCTATTTTCTCTGGTCGAGTATGCCAGACGATGAATTGCTTCAACGGGCCACCGCGGGTCAATTGTCCGAGCCCGCTGAATTACTGATTCAGGCGGAGCGACTCCTCACAGACGCCCGGTCCGACGCGCTGGTCAGGAACTTCGCCGGGCAGTGGCTGAGATTGCGTGATGTGGGAGCCAATCCGCCCGCGCAGAACCTGTTTCCTCGCTATGACGACCATCTGGAAGTTTCGATGCGCGGCGAATCCGAGGCGTTTTTTGCTCATGTGCTGCATAACGATCTGAACGTGATGAGTTTTGTGCAGTCTGACTTTGTCACGATCAACGAACGTCTTGCGCGATTTTACGACATTTCCGGTGTTCGGGGTGACGAATTTCGAGTCGTCTCACTTCCCGCCGGGACGCCCCGTGGCGGGCTGCTGACTCAGGCGTCGATTCTTTCAGTGACTTCAAACGGTACCCGGACATCGCCCGTTTCGCGCGGAGTCTGGATTCTGGAGAACCTGCTCGGAGATCCACCGCCGCCCCCACCGCCCAATGTCGGTGATATCCCACCCGGCGTTCCGGGAATTGGTAAGGCCACGGTGCGTGAGCGACTGCGGATTCACCGCGAACAGCCGCAGTGCGCCCGCTGCCATGATCGCATCGATCCGCTTGGCTTTGCCCTTGAAAACTACAACGCCGCCGGCGAGTGGCGAATTCGCGAAGCGACATTCAATCGTCTCGAAATTCAATCCGATGACCCCCTGATCGATGCCAGTGCTGAGATGACCGACGGGACAAAGATCGTCGGGGTTGCCGGGTTGCAGCAGCAGTTGCTCAGGCGGCAGGATCAGTTTGTTCGCTGTCTTGCTGAAAAAATGTTTGTCTATGCCTTGGGGCGGAGACTCACATCGAGCGACGATGCGATGCTGGATGTCACTGTTGCGGCCATGCGTGAACAACCCACATTGCGGCAGTTGATTCGTCAGATTGTTGCCACCGACGCCTTCCGGAAAAGATAAGGAACCTGCATTGATGCCGTCTTTCCTCGATAAGCCGCTACATCGCCGTAAAGTCCTGCGAGGGGCGGGTGTGTCCCTCACATTGCCACTTCTGGAAGCCATGCTGACCCAGCGAGGTAACGCTGCGGCTGTCGGGCTCCCGCAAAGTCGCCCATCCGGTTCGGCCGCACCGCCACCCCGCATGATTTCGTGTTATATTCCAAACGGAGTCAATATTCAGGAATGGACGCCGCAGGGCCGCGGAAAAAACTGGACACTGTCACCCACACTGTAAAAGCTGGCAGACTTCCAGGGAGAAATGACAGTACTCACCGGACTCGGTCATCCGAATTCCGAAGGCGGACACTCTGGAGCTGACACGTGGTTGACCGGCGCTCATTTGAAAGGAAAGCCTGGCAAAGATTATCAAAACGCCGTTTCCGCAGATCAGCTGATCGCCGAAGTTCACGGCGAATATACTCGGTTCCCTTCGATCGAACTAAGTGATGCCGGGGGACCCGGCGGCGCCCTTCACTCACACACGCTGTCAATCGACCGCAGCGGCACTCCCATTCCGACTGAAAACAGTCCGCAGCGATTGTTCGACCGCATGTTTGTGCCGGACGACGGAGCCTCGCGCGCTGCGACGCTGCAGCGCTATGCGGAACGCCGCAGTATTCTCGACCAAATCCTGGGGGAGGCCAGCCAGCTGCAGAAACGTCTCAGCAAAACCGACCAGCAAAAGCTTGAGGAATACCTCAACTTTTGCTCACGATGCTGCAAAAGATGGGTGTCGAAAGCGACCAATTCTCAGATTCCACCGGCAGCAGGAATGCACTGGCTTAGCGCCCGGCAAGACCAAGACTGGCTCCTTGGCTGCAGTTCGGAGTTTTTTGATTCAGCGACGGCAGGACAATGGGATTCTTGTGGGCGCACTGATCAGTTGTAGCATGGGAAGCGTAAAAAAACCGGATCGAAGAGAGAAGAGCGGCATCCCTGCCGCAAGGCCATCCCTGGATGACTCCTCTTGGCCAGTCGCGTGTCGTGTTGAGTGAGCAAGCGACCTGCTGGGAAAGGGTGAGTGAGCAGTGCTCTTCTCTTCTTCGATCCGTTCTGCTTCCGAACGTTGAAAATGGGTTCACGACAGAATGCCGCGGCCGACAACTGCGGATGGTTACTGCGTCAACTGTTTAAAGAGCTCGCCGAAGTCCGGCATTTCATCTTTCAGAACGCTGTTCCACGCCTCCGGCTGCCAAACTTCCACACAGATGACAGCTCCCACAACGACCACGTCTTTTCCGGCATCCACACCCAGAAATGGGCGGAAGCTTTCCGGAATCAACAGCCGTGAGCGGTTGGCCAGCCGCGCGGTGGAATGGCGAGTCGACAGGAGCCGACCCAGACGCTGAACATCACCCCAGCGCTGTTCCATCCGGCCGGAATCAATCTTCTGCCGAAGCAAAGTGATTCCGCTGTCCAGTCTTTGCTGCCATTCCGCCGGCTTCCAGAGACTCAGGCAGCCAGCACGTTCCTTGGCAACAATCACGTCGCCATTGTCATCGGAAATGGCAGTAGCCAGTTCTGCGGGCAACATCAGGCGGAATCGATCGTCGATCGTTCGCCGGTATTCGCCCGTGACAAACATGGAAGTGCCAATCCGAAACAGCTGTTTGAGATCCGATCCACAGAACTTTGCAGATCACCGTGCAAATCCGTCGGCGGTAAAACCACGGACCAGCATTCAACTTACACAGCCTACCGGGCACAAAACCCACTTTCAATCAGTTTTCAAAGATCGTTTCGGGCTTTTATCCCCCAAAAGTCTCCGCCAGCTTATGCGCGACTCAAGCCGGGAACAAGGGTACGGCTGGTCGAATTTTTCGAATTTGCCGGAATGTAAGGACAGGGGGTTTTCTGGCATCACGTCCCTACACAGCATCGTAGTTGAGGCGTGCTTTCATCATCCTGAACGATCAGGCTGGAATAGTTCTCGCCAGTTATTCGTCTGTGAGATCTTTTCACTTAGGGCGGAATCAATATTAGCCAAAGGGCGCTGGCCCCGGTTTTCTCGGCGAATCAGAGGTTCTAAACCGGGGCTACCGCCCTGCGGTAGATTAAGTCCACGCCATTGATTGCTGGCTCGGCAGTGGGGCTCAACAGAAGTTCGGTAGGAATCCGGGGGCGGCTGCCCAAATTGGAAAGCTGGAAACTCATGGCAATCTTTGTCGTTCCTGCACAGCATTTCGAATTGGGAGCGGACGGAATCTCTGCCGGGATCATCGTTTGACCATGCCGAAATCGGCTCCTATATTCAAAAACAGCTTATGAACTGGGCGATGGCCCTGATACTGTGATCATGCGTCACTCCGAGGACAAGATGGTGTTCGGGTGGCGGCAAAAGTTCGACGGGATGTTTTTACCATTCTGTCGGCCGACAAGTCTGGTTTCAGGGATGGAATCATTTGCAGGGCATGACGCCGCGCGGGATCTAAATCACCGAGGGGTTGGGCTTTTTTAGCGCACGAGGCTGAAAGGGTCAAGGGGAACGTCATGCGTATCAACGTCCTGAATGGTCGTCTGAATCCGTTCGTTATTCTTGCCACATTGCTGCTCCTCGCTCCTGCCACCACCCTTGCAGACGATCCCGAGGTGGATGTCTCAGCGTTTGCAGATGCATCCGATGCACTGCGAGCCGGTGAGGCTCTGGAAAACAGTCGCCAGTGGGTTGAAGCGATCGGGCACTATGAAGCCGCGCTCGATCGATTCAAGGATGACGAAGCTCTGGTTTACGGACTTCGCCGGACTCGCATTCACTTCGGAGTCGACCGTCGCTATTCCGACCGCAGTTTCGAAGACAAGATGCTGTCCAAAGGTCGCGCTGAAACGCTCGATCTGTTTGAAGACATTCTGACTCGCGTTCAGTACGAATATGTGGATCCCGTTTCTGTGACCCGATTCGTGGCTCATGGAACTGAGAGCCTTTACATGGCTCTCAAAAATGAACGGTTCCTCAAGCGGAACGTGAAGTCGAATAATCCGGAAGCCGTTGAACGTGTCCGCCAGGCTCTGATCAAGGACTTCTGGAATCGTCGTCTGGAAAACCGTCTGGATGCCCGATCAACGATTACGGGCGTCTGTGATCTGTGCGACAGGGAGTTGGGGATCTCGGGCACAGCTATTGTTTTTGAGTACATCTTTGGTGGCTGCAATGCGCTGGATGAGTACAGCAACTTCCTGACCCCCGATCGCTACAACGATCTGTTTGGCAGCATTCAGGGTGAGCTTGTCGGGATCGGAATCGAAATGAAGGGCGCCAAAGGCAAGGGCATGCACCTTGTCAACGTTCTGCTGGACAGCCCGGCGGAGAATGGCGGACTTTTGCCTGGTGACCACATCGTGGCCATTGACGGTGTCGACTGTCGCGATCTGTCCACGGACGATTCGGCCCGTTTGCTTCGGGGCGTTAATGGCAGCACCGTCCAGCTGACCTACGTGACTCCCACTGGCGAATCAAAGACAGGCAGCTTTGTCCGTAAACGCGTGCAGATTCGAAGTGTGACACGAAAACTGATTCTGGATGAAGAGCGTGGAATCGGCTACATCCGGATGGAAGGGTTTCAAAACAACACGGCTGAGGAACTGGATGAAGCGCTGCGAGAACTTGAACGTAAAGGGATGCGAGCGCTGATCTGGGATCTTCGCGGCAATCCCGGCGGGCTTCTGGAAACGGCTGCGGCGGTTATGGACCGGTTTATTGAGCGCGGCGTGCTGGTCTCTACAAAGGGCCGGTCTCCCGAGCAGAATCAGGTCTTCCAGGCTCATGGAAATAATGTTCGCCGCTACCCTCTGGCTTTGATAGTGGATGAGAACAGTGCGAGTGCCAGTGAGATTGTTGCCGGGGCCATCAAAGATCATCACCGCGGCACGATTGTCGGTCGCAAGACGTACGGCAAGTGGTCGGTTCAGAGCATCATTCATCTGCCTGGGGAAACTGGCCTGAAGCTGACCACAGCGAAGTTTTATTCGCCGGACGGAAACAACTACAAGGACATCGGACTGGCACCGGATGTCTCTGTGCCTCAGCCCCTGGATCTGCAGACCACTGGCTTTCGAGGACGAACGTCAGCCGAGATCAGTGCGGATGCTGACATTGCAGAAGCCATTGAGATCCTGACCAATCGTCTCAGCAAGAACTGACCCGGGATATTTTTGTGGCGTCTTCTCTGCTGCACAACTGCCATGGTTCACGCCCCACAGAAGTCTTTGAAGACGTCTTTGCGGGCGGAATCGTTGCGATGGCTCTGGCGCATGAGTCGCGGCAACTGCTGGTAGCAACGCGGCGAGGCCATCTGTCACTGCTGAGTCAGTCGGGTGATCGCGTCTCAGAAAATCTGAACTACGCTGGCCTGTCAAAAGTGGCCCTGTCGCATTCGGGCGAGATCGGCGCGGCGATAGTCAATCAGAATAAACTGGTCTGTTTTGATCAGACGCTGAAACCACTTTGGGACGCGTCTGTGACCGGACGAATTACAGGTTTGGCCATCGCGCCGCATGGTAGCCATATCGCCTTCAGTACCGATTCAGCGCGACTGCATATTGTCACTGCCGATCGTCGTGAGGTGGCAAAGGTGGAGACTCGCCGGCCGATGGAGCACATTGTGTTTTTGACGGAAGCAGCCGAACTGATCGCAGCCGCCGAGTTCGGGCAGATGGGCCGCTTTTCCTTGAAGGGTAAGGAACTCTGGAACGAACAACTTTTGAACAACGTCGGCGACATGTGTCTGGCGGATGGCGCAAAGAGAATTTTCCTGGCGGCCTTCAACCATGGCGTTCAGGTTTACAACCGCTCGGGCGAGCAACTGGGAACGTTCGCCATTGATGGCATTCCCAGTCGTGTCTCCGCGTCGGCAACCAAAAGCCGTGTGGCCGTGCTGACTCTTGAGAACCGCATTTACTGGCTCAACTTTGATGGCGAAATCCAGTGGGCTGTCGATGTTTCACAGGACCCGCCTCAGCACATCTGCACGGGGCCACTGGGCGATCGACTTTTTATCGCAACAAAATCCGGCTGCCTGCTTCAGGTGTCCTGGCCGTGAAAGACAAAGTCAGAATCCTTGCCGGCCATCACAATCTTCGTCGTGCCATCCGGAACGCTCTGTACTGCACTGTCACGCTGGTAACTGGAGTTTGATTCGAGCTCGGCTATCCATCGCCGCAGTTCCATCGCGTACTCTTCGGCCATATCGCTTTTCACAAGTTCCCTTAGAAAGCCGGCAGCTCCCGCTTCGGACAACTCGGCGTCTTCCGCAGTGCTGAATCGATGGCGAGGGTCAGGATGAACAAGACCTCGCAAAAGGCGAATCAATGATTCACTGAACTGAAATTCTTCCATGGGCAGCAGGCTGGGCAGACGATCGAGAATATTCTGTTTGGCCTGAATGAGCTGTTCGAAGTTCATCCCGGAAAAAGGTCGTGAACCGGACAGCATTTCGATCAGCATGTAGCCAAGACTTGCCAGGTCCGACTGTGCGGTCGCACGATGGCCAGCCAGAATTTCAGGAGCCGCATATTCCAGCGTGCAGGGTTGAGTATGCGGTGGACGGCCCAGCCAGTAAGCCGAACCGATGTCGATGATCTTCACCTGACCAGTGCGCTTCACCATGACGTTGGAAGGCTTCAGGTCACAGTGTACAATTCCGCCACGATGCAGAGCTGCGATACCTTCAAGACATTCGCGAAGAATAGCAACGGCCATCCCGGGCTTGAGGCGACAGTCGACTTCGCCCGTCGTAATCACGCGTTCGGTGATGTTCGCCCAGCGCGTTTCTGTCACAGCATCCTGAACAAATGCCAGAGTGTCGCGACGCAGGATGTGCAGCAGATCAAATCCGTCGATCCACTCCATTTCCAGAACGTAGATTCCATCGTCCAGCTGAAATGTGTGGACAGAGACCAGGTGATCCACCTGAATGCGGGCCACGATCGCCGAGACTTCCGCAAGGCGATGCATCTCTTCTTCGTAGCGAGCAATGCTGCTGAAAGCCGCAGGCGAGAAGAATTTTAAAGCGACCGGAATACTGAAGGATGCGGCCCCGCGACGTTCAGCCAGCATAACGCTGCCCTGACCGCCAACTCCCAGACGTTTTATGAACAGACGTTCTGAAGGCCAGTTTATGGCAGGTCGCTGCAGCAGGTTTCCGTAGACCTGCTGAAGGCTTTGAACCTGCAAGTCGATCGGAGCTGATGGATTTGATTGTGAGGAGGACGTCACGAAGGGAGCGCATCCGTGCAGCAGGCCAGGGGAAAAAAACTTCAGGATGCGGTAGTGTAGGAGCTGGAATCAAATTTTATGACACGGTCCTGGGAACTTTGGCGGCAAAACTCAGAAAACAATCTTGATCATTTGTTGCTGTTGTGAGGCAGTCGAAACTCTCGAAACCGTGGGGAAGCAGCGGCGGTTGCCTCGAAAACACCGTCCAGAAGCTATGGCAAACTCGTTCTTTCTTGCAGGAATTTTGGAACTCTCCAGTTGTTATTAACAAAAATGGTGGAGTCTTCGGAAAAGGCCCCGCAAACTGCGCAAAACCGATCCTTTCGTTTTGTAACTCTGCGTCTTTTTTCCATTCAACCGGATTCAAGTTGTCAAATCGCAGCATTTGAGCAAACTTTGGCTCAAGATGGGCTCTTTTGGGCCCTTGTTAGATGGATCCCCTCCTGCAACCCCCCTTTGAGCTACTGAAATGAGAAACCTGCTAATCGTTTTAGGTATTACGTTGGCACTCGGCGGAGTCACCGAGGCCGGGATAAAGTGTTGCACCAAGACGAAGAACGTCTGCTGCTCGCCAGCTTCAACGACAAAATGGTATAAGGCCAAAGACGGTACCCTCCGCGAGATGATGCCGTACATGAAGGCCTTGGATCGGGCGGAAGATGCCGACGACATGGAGCCTGTTCTGAAGCAGACTCGGTCAGATCTCGCAGCCGCCAACACCTCGATTGAAACTGCCAAAACAGAAATCGAAGCTGTCAAAGCCGAATCAGCAAAGCTGAAGGCCGACATGGAAGCTCAGCTGACGGAACTGAAGACGCAGTTGGATGTTGAAAAGCAGGCTGTGGTCAGTCAAAAGGAACGTGCTGACAAAGCTGAAGCCGCTCATAAGGTGTGCATCGAAGAAGTCGCTCAGCTGCGCGAGCAGGGCAAGAAGCAGGACGAAGCTCTCGCCTCCACAAAGGGTGAACTGAAGACTGCGTCAGAAGAACGCGATTCACTGAAGACCGTCAAGACGGATCTTGAAAAGCAGGTTGCCGATCTGGAAGCCGCAAAGAAGGCAGTTGAAGATGAACTGGCGAAAATGAAGCAGGAAGCTGCTGAAGCCAAGAAGGCCGCTGTTGAAGGCGAGCCGGAACCTAAAGAAGGTGAAGATCCAGCGCCGGGCGATGAAAAGCCGCCTGAGCCAGGTACAGAGCCAACTCCTGAAGCACCAGCCGCTGGTAACTGATCTGACGAAATATCGTCGATCATAAACCGCTTGAACTGAATATCGAAACCCCGCCCGGTCTAAAGCCCGGCGGGGTTTCTGCATTGATGAACAGACCACTTTCGCCGGCCCAGCGGCGAGATGCCGCTTGCCGCGCACTTCCCTGAAGAGTGTGGCCAACAGAATGTGGCGAACTGGCAACGTTTGTCGGCCCCACATGAGGCGTTTGGACAACTCGGCTGGGAAGGCCTGGATCGCATCGAAAGTTCAGGAACGAGGAACTCCAGTAAATTGAGGGGTTCAGGCGTGCCATAGCTCAAAAAAAAAAACAGGCTCAGGGAAGGCATTATTTTTGCGGAACCGGGATCCAGTGTTCTCGCTTCTCTCGAAACATGCCTTCCGACGTATCTGGTGCCCAGTGAAACTCGCCTACCTTACGGAAATCGCAGCATTGATGGCTGCTCATGGTCGCCTCTTCATTGAACAGCATGAAGAGCTCAGCACGCAGACCATCGGCGACTATTACATTTTGAGCCGCAACCGTTTTAATCGCTGGATGAAGGATCTGAACGATCTGGAGAACGGGCTCAGTCTCCGCGATCCACTCCAGATGTTCGGCCTCGCGCCATCAGCGCCTGCGACTCGCACCATTGCGGAACAGATTCTGATCAATGAAATGGTGGCTCGAGTCTGGACGATTCTGATGATGGCGCGAGACCGCTATCAGAATGTGGATGTGATTCGGCCGGTGGCTCATAATGTGTTTCTCGGTCATCTTTCAGTGCGACACAAGGCATTGAGCGTTGTGCTTTCGGACGATCGACTTCAGCAGCAGGACCTGCTGGCGATCGAGAAGCTTCGCAAAGCGACCGAGCGATGGACCGACCTTCTGTGCTGCGGTCTGATGGATCGATTTGATCTGTGGCAATATGCCTTCCATGAAGATGTGGCCAAAGAGTTTCTGCGAGACCGAACAGATTTGGATCCGCTTGATCACCGCAGCCGCGCGTGGGTTCTGGTTCTGGCCGGAATGCGACACAGCTTCCAGGACAAGGCCGGTTTGATGACGACCGTGCATGACGACGATCGGCGTCTCACGCGTCTGATGCTGAACAGCTTTCCGGACAACGCGCCCGAGATGACATTCTGGATGAGTTCACGCGTACGTCAGGCGAAAGGCTGCTGACATCAGCGGAGCTTAGCGGTTGATCTGGTCCTGAGCCATCGCGGCTCGAAAATCGGCCTGCGATTCGAAGTACAGTCGCAACGCTTCCACATTCTTTTCGGCAGACTCCACGGCATACTGTTCGCGCAACGTCACTTTCAGCAGATCGGAAAATCCTTTTTCCTGATTCGTTCGTTCTATTGCTGCCAGATCTTCCGCATAACCAAGCGCTTCCCGCGTCTGCTCAACCTGTTCCCAGGCAGACTTCAGGGCCGCGTGAGCCATCTGCACATCGACGCTGATCTTGTCCGCGGTAATACGACGCTTGGCTGCCAGCTGAGCCAGCTTGGCCTGCAGTTCGGTCATTTTCCCCTGAGCCTTGCGTCGCTGCATGGGCACATCAAAGTAAAGTGACGCTTCGCCTTCGTACGGCGACTTGTCACGCTTGGAACTGGTGGGCTCGCCGACATCCTGAGAACCAATCAGCAGCGCATTGAGCTCTGGCTGCAGCTGATTGCGTGCTTCAGAATAGTCGATCTGTGTCTGCTGACGCATAATGTCCAGCATTCGAAGTTCCGGACGCTGTCTCATGGCCAACTGGATATCAGAACTCAGCTGATCTTCTTTGACGGGATCCGGTTCGGGAAAACCGGGCAGCTGACTATCCAGAGGCAACAGAGGTTCGCCCTGGGCATCTCGATAGTAAACAGAAAGCTTGGCGGCTGTCTGTTGCAGCTTTCGTCGTGTGTCAGCGGACTTCGCCTGACGAATAGAAACCAGACGCAGATTGTCAGTAAGTTCGGGCGGATCAATCAGACCAGCCTTCACCTGAGCTTCAATTCGTCCGGTGCGTTCTTCCGCCAGAAGCAGGATGCGCAGAGCTATTCGATGATACTCACCTGCCGCGACCCAGTCCCAGTAACCGTAGGAAGCTTCCTGAACATAATCGATGAGCTGAGCCTGAATATCAGGTTCGGCCAGATTGCGTCCGAGGCCGGCTTTCCAAAGCTCCGCACGTCGCGGATCAATCTCGCGACCTCGCGCCAGCGGCAACAGAACGCCCGCTTTAAACTCACCACCGTCGTTGGTTTGTCGCTCCTGATACCACGGCTGAAAACTTCCGCGGCCTACCCGGTAACCGGCAAACACTTCGCCGCCCCAGTACGTTGGCTGTACAACACCCACGCTTTGGCGATAGGTTTCATAAAAGCCCTGCGGACCATTTTCACTGGCGGCTTTCAGCTTGGTGTCAAACGCGCCCGAAGCTCCGATCTGCTGACCCAATGCGATGTTGCGGCCTAACAATGCTGACTGCAGCAACGGATAAGATTGATAGACCGATCCAACAACATCGCCATACTGAATCGCTCCGGCCTGAGCATTCGCAGCATCCGGAGGCGCTGCGCTGTCAGTGTTTCGGATCGGATCGGTAAGCAGTGATGAGTCCTCTGTTGGAGGCACGTCGGAATCTGCTGCGTCGGCGGAGTTTTTCCTTGCTTCTTCCGTTGAGTTCTGCAGAGATGCCAGGCGAACTTCTGCAGACTCGGCCTGATCATCAACGGGCTCCGAATCGCGAGGCGAATTTGAATCCTGCCGCGAAGTGGATTTAGAAACCATTGTTGCGGTGTTCGGGGTTTCTCTTCCGGTTGCTGTGGCTGTTCGCGTGGACGAGTCCTGTTCGCCGGCCTCTGCGGCTTCAGCCGTCAGTGACGTCGAAGCAACCGAGCGACCTGCGAAATCAGAGTCGAAAGCGTGATGAGCCGTCATAGGCTTGCGAGTTCCGGCGCAGCCCGTCAGCAGTGTCAACAGAAACAGATTGCGGCAGATTCTGCGCATGTGAGACCGTCATCCATGACAAACTCGTAGTGAACCAGCACTACAGTTGGCATCGGACAACCCTTGCCTCCCGCTGACAGTCATGCATCCTGGTTACAAACAAATCCGGAGAGTTAATAACCAAAATCAGTAGGACAGGAAGAATCGTCAGAGTCTGCCGCGCAAAACATCCTTGAATATAGGTTTTTTCATGCAGCTCGGCGGTTTGCTGCCGATGTGAAAACAAAGGGCTCACCAGCGACGTCGTATTTGCGACTGAGATCGATATTGATCAACAGACCGATGGCTGCATAAGTGGACAGCAGGCTGCTTCCACCGTAACTGCAGAGTGGCAATGCTGTCCCTGTGATGGGCAGCAACCCCACCGTCATGCCAGTGTTCAGAATGGTCTGAACGCTCAGCAGAGTCACAATTCCCACAACGACCAGTCGCCCGAACGGGTCTCGCGTACGTCTGGCAATTTGCAGCCCTTTCCAGATCAGCACGCAATACAGTGCAAGAAGGCCTCCGCATCCGGCGAAGCCAAATTTCTCACCAATCATGACGAAGATAAAATCGGTTCGCGACGCGGGAAGTTGCCATGCGGCCGGATCGTCCAGAGGCGGTTCTGCCTGACGGATGCTGCCGCGAAAACCACCGAGCGCCAGGACTTGCTTGGACTGATGCAGATGAAAGCCATCGCCAGCCGGAGCCAGCCCACCGTCACGCTGCGTGAAAACGGAGACCAGACGCGACTGCTGTTCGGCTGACATCTGGGTCCAAAGCAGGGGCATGCAGGAAATTCCCATCAAGGCTGCGCCCAGCAGGTGCTTTGAGCGGGCACCCGCAGCAAACAGCATGAAGTACATCACTGGAATAAACAGCAGCGCCGTGTCCATGTCGGGTTCTTTGAGAATCAGAAGCATGGGCAGGATGGCAAGAATCAGCGGCGGCAGAAGGCCTTGAATCGTCCGCTGGTTTTCCCGATACATGAGATACGTGGCCAGCATCATTATAAATGCCAGTCGCGCGGGTTCACTGGGCTGAAAGTCAAACAGCCCGAGCGGAATCCATCGTCGCGATCCGTTGATGGGCGACATAAACAATGTCACGACAAGCAGCACGAGACTGATCAGGTAGGCGGGAATGCTGACGAAACGAATAATGTGCGACGGAGCAAGGGCGATGGCAAACATCACGGGCAGGGCCATTATGAGCCAGATCATTTGACGTTCGACGAGCTGTGATTTTCCATACAGCTCGTCGGCGCGCACCAGTCCGCAGAGACCCAGTCCGGTGATGCCCAGACAGACACAGAAAATCAGCCACGGAAATCGTCGAAGTAAACCCGACACGACAGCCTGAACCTCGGACTGGACAGGGGCAAATAACAGCCAGACAGGGAGTGTACACCAGACGGTCCAGTTTACACATCAGCGAGTTTGCAGCATTGGCGGGCGGGTGTTTTCAAATCTCAAATCTCAAATCGCAAATCCTCGCCGTGGCTTGAGCCTTTCCGGAATGATCGGGCAGTTTTTTTTACGACAGGCTGCATGTGTCGGAACCATTCACCGCAGGTTCCGCGGATCACCAGAAGGAGTGGCACAACGGGCCTCCAAAAATGCCGTTTCCCGATCACATTGTGCTTGACGAACGTAACGATCATGCCACGGTGACATGGTCTGCTGAAAGCTCCGTGAGATCCTGTCGATACAGATGACATGAGCACAACGGAAGCACATCCCACGACCTTCGACCAGAACTGCCTGACAGTTCTCGAATGTTACGCGGTTCGGGATGCCGCAGCGAAATCCGCGACTGGCGAATATGCCGGCTGGCTCGACCGCCTGCTGGAAGTGCCCGGGATTGAAACGCCCTCGCTGACATCCATTCATGGGTTCCTGATCGCTCAGGGCTTGATTAAGTTCGAATTCACCGGCCGCAGCGTGGGGCTTCAGTATCAGCTCAGTTCCCTGGGCCGCGAATCGATCTCTCGAAAATCGCTCTTCCTGTCCGACGACCTCCGAAACGCGGAGATGTCCGGAGAAGTGAATTCCGACGGAAAAGCTCAGGCCGCCTGACCGAGCTGTCCTTGTCAACGCGCCGGCTGCCAGTCTTCTTCAGCCTTGGCAAGTGTAAAACGCACGGCCGTCGATCGTTCCAGAGATCAATTGGCGGCATGCGGGCGAAAAGGTGCTACGATTGCAGTCTCAGCAAACGCCTACGCCCCCTCGCCCACGAAACCTGAATCAGGCCAAACACTTCATGAAGCGTCTCTTCTTTTTGATTCTGGGGGTTGTGGTCTCCGTCGGCTGCTTCGCGTGGTCGCTGAAGGGAACAAACGCCGAGCAGCTGCGGGCTGGATTCTCCGGGGCCAACTACTGGACACTGCCGGTCCTGATGCTGCTGCTGTTTGGCTTTTACTGGCTGAAGACGCTGCGCTGGCAAAGATTGCTGGCACCCGTCTCGCCGCTGACCTTTGGTCAGCTGTTTCCGCCCATGCTGATTGGTTTCGCCGCGAACAATCTGCTTCCCGCGCATCTGGGCGAATTCATCCGTGTGTTTGTCGTCAGAAAGAAGTACGGCATCCCCGCCAGCACTGTGCTTTCCACCGTCGTGCTGGAACGCATTTTTGATGTTCTGGCGATTTTGGCGCTATTCGGCATCGGCCTGCTTTTCACGGATGACCTTCCGGCGGAATATCGCAACGGAGCAATACTGTTCGGTGGCTTGGCGGGCGTTGGCGTGTTGTCCGTGGTGGCCTACCTGATCTGGACGGACCTGTTCCTGAATTTCGTCGCAAGGTGTTTCACGCGATTCCCTTTTCTACCCGCGAAGCTCAGCACCGGTGTTCTGGATATGCTCAGCAAAGGAGCCGACGGGCTGGCGGCTCTGCGAAGCGGGCGTGATGTTTTTTTCATTGCCGTCACGTCGATCGTTCAGTGGCTGCTCAATGGCCTGATTGCCTATGTGGCTCTCAGAGCCTTTCATATTGATGTGACCCTTGCTACGGGTCTGATTGTGACGGGAGTCACCGCGTTTGGAGTCACGATTCCTTCCACGCCGGGATACTTTGGTGTCATCCAGTTGTGCTTTCAGATCAGCATGAACACACAGCAACCGCGGCCTGACCCGTCGCTTGTTCTGGGGGCGTCGCTGTATTACCACATGAGCATGTGGATTCCGGTGACGGTGCTCGGGCTGTACTTCGCGCAGCAATTTGGTCTGAGCCTGAAGGACTTGCGACGCACCGCAGCAACAGATACGACGGAACCAGAAACCGTTGAAAGCTCTGCACTTTAAAGAGATTTCAAATTTCAAATCTCTATCGCTGATCGCTCTGCAGGAATGTCAGGAGATCGGCGATTTCCTGAGGCGTAAGCAATGTGGCCAGGCCATTCGGCATTGGTGAAACATTGGATGGCTGAATACTCACAATGGATGAGCGAGCGATGTGGTGTGTCTTCTGGGCATCTGGTGAGAGCACGATTTCGTCGGCGCTTTCGCTGGTGATGATTCCGCTGATCACGCGACCATCTTCCAGTTCCGCGCTGACCGGTTCATAGCCGCGCACAAGACTGGCACTGGGGAAGATCAGGGCCTCCAGCAGATCGCGTCGATTGCGGACTCGCCCGATGCTCGTCAGATCGGGCCCCAGCCGACCGCCGCCATAGCCCAGTTTGTGGCAGGTATTGCAGGCCGTTTTTTTGCTCATGAAAACTTCGTGGCCACGGCGAAGATCGCCTTCCGGCAAAGTGGTCAGCATCGCTTCCAGCATTGCCGTCTGTTCTTCTTCGCTCGCGTTAAGAATCTTCAGCAACGCTTTGCCCGCCGTCTGAACAGACTCGGGGTACTTGGCCAGCAGCGGTTTAATCAGGTCTGGTCGCAGTCCCCGCAGCCCGTCGGCTTTAATCAATGAATCGACCAGCTGCATTCCCAGTTCTTCCGACCCACCTTTTTCGAACGCAGGCAGCAGTTTGGGAAGTTCCATTGGTCCGACACTTCGCGATGCTGTGACAAGTGAGCTCAGCTGTTTCTCAGAAAGAACGGCGGACGCCAGGCGATTGGCAGCAATCGATCGCAGATTCATCGACAGATCTGGCGCCAGCGTTGTGACCAGCATCGCGAAGGTATTCTCGTCAAGGCTCAGGCCCGGGCCGGCTGCGTCGATGGCGTTTAGCCGCAGTTCTGTTTCCAGGGTTGGTGTGGAGGCCAGCTTCGTCAACGCCTCCTTTAATCCTGCATGCCCGTCTTTGGGCATCGGAAGGGTTTGAGCAGCGGCGATTGCCAGCGGCAGTGTGTCTGCATCAGCCTTCGTCAGCACTTCAGCAAGAGCGTCCAGCCACGATACCGGAGTCGCCGACAATCGACTGGTCGCAAACACCTGCAGCACAAGCCGCCGCGCGGCAGGCTTATGAGTGGCCTTGAGCGAATTCAAAAGCAGCGTCTGAATCTCCGCAGATCCTGCAAGACTGACCAGCAACTCGCGCGTCTGCAACGCCTCTTCATCATTCAGATCGGCGGCTCTAGAAAGTCGAACGCTAAAGTATTCAGACAGCGACGAACCCCAGTCGGCATGGCGATTCACGATCCATGCGGAAGTCGCTCGCACGGCGCGGTCGGAGTGACTCATTCGCGAAATCACATCTTCCGGTTTCAGATCGCCATTCTTCATCTGGTCCAGTGCGACCAGCGCCGCGCGAACAGCCGCCGGTGATGGGGAGTCCAGGCCCTGTCGGGTGGCTTCTGAATTTGCAATTTCAATCAGGGCATAAATCAGTGCATGCTCGCGGATTCGTTCGGCCGGATCCGCTGGTGCTCCGGAAGCATCCGGCCCGTTGAGTTTCAGCTTTTCAACGGCGGCAAGCACATCAAGAGCCGTGTTCCCGTTCTTTGTACGGCCAATGGCTTCCGCCGCTGCTCGAGCAGGACCGGGTTGCCCCGCGTACATAATTTCCAGCAAGGCCGGCAGTGCTGATTCCTCTCTTACCAGACCCACAGCATGCACCGCGCTTTGCTGCACGGCGACATCTTTGTCTTTCAGGCCAACGAGCAATGCTTTAATGGCAGAAGGCTCATCAATGCCACACAACGTCCAGACCGCGCGGCGTCGGACTCCGGCCGAAGGACTATTGCTGACCAGATCCTGCAGCGGAACTACGGCCTTCGCGCCCATCATTCGCAGGCTTGCGGTCGCTCGCCGCTGGACGAACAAACGAGGGTCGCTCAGCAGCGAAGCCATTGCCTTCGCATCCGTCCTGTCCCAGGCGATCGAATTTCCCAGAGGATCTGAGATCTTCGTCGCTCCCTTTTTGCGGACTCGGTAGATGGCCCCGAGTACGTCCGGCTTGGCCAGCTGCGACGTGGGGCAACACACTTTGTACCAGCCGCCGGTGTCGACAATCAGCAGGCTGCCATCCGCGTCTTCAAAAACATCGGTCGGATGAAAATCAGGATGATCGCATGCCAGAAAATCGACATCGTTCGTATCGTAGGTCGGACCGTTTGGTTTCAGCTGATGCTGCACTACCTTATGCAGGTTGAAGTAGCATGCAAACAGCTGCTGGTCGTGTTGCCCGCCGAACAAAGCGTCACTTCCGCCGATCAGTCCGCACGGCGCAGCAGCCCCCTGATGATTGAGCACCGGCATTACGTCACCGGTCATCGGATGCGCATAAATCGAATCGTGCTTCTTGCCGTAAACTCCGCCGTAGATGGAATGGATCAGACCATCTCGTCGACCGGCTTCGGGGAACTGAAAAAAAGTGCAGCTGAGAAATCGCTCGCCGTTATTCAGAAAGCCGACATTGACCGGATTGTCCATTCCGCCGATCAGGACAGATTCGATCTCCGATCCATCTGCCTTCGCGCGGAATATGTGCGATGACCGAGTCACCAGTTCATTCCCATCAGACAGCGTGTGCTTCTGTTCGGCGAATGCGCCCTTACACCAGTAGAATCGACCATCGTGGCCCAGATACGGTCCATGCAGATCGTTGCCACAACCTGTCAGAGTTTTGCCATCGAACCAGACTTCGCGTTGGTCGGCGGTGCCATCGTCGTCAGTGTCAGTGAGCTTCCAGATCTCCGGTGGTGCGGCCACATAGAGCGATCCTTCGTGCCACATGCAGCCTTCAGGGAACATCATTTTGTCCGCAAACAAGGTGCTTCGATCGTAGCGGCCGTCGCCGTCGACATCTTCCAGCCGACGAATTGAGTGAGGCTTCAGCTCCAGCTGTTTTTCCGCACGTTCGGACATCCCACCCGAATCCGTCACGTACATGCGGCCTCGTTCGTCGCGAGCCACTGCAATCGGCCGCGCGACCAGGGAAGAATCGGCAGCGAGTTCGACTTCATAGCCTTCGGCGACGCGAACGGTTCGGTCGCCGATCACCACTTCTTCAGCGACGCTGAAGCCTGCGGTTGCACAAACGGTGGCAAACAGAACGGTCGTGGCACGAAGGTACCGGAGACAAAAACGCATGATATTTCTCTCTATCGCGAAGACAGCCCTGGACGCATCACCGAGTGGTGGATCAGCGGCGGCTCAGGACGCGAACACTGCACACAGGCAGGCTCGTCAAACGTCACTAAAAATGCAATCGAGAACGGGCAACCTGCCAGGAGAGCGGTCATTTCCGCGTTCCACATCTACAGGTGCCGCCGTGGCGCTACTTTTGCTTAACCATTCTGGCCAGTACGATGCTAACCACGATCAGATAAACCAGTCCGGCGATCAGCATCGGCCACAACAGATTTGGCCACCGATTGAAAATGCTGTCCGAAAGCCACGATTGCACAAAACACAGCGGCGCCATGCCAAGCCCGGTCGCCAGCATCACATGCCACACAGGAATTCGGGTGAAACCGGCTGCGTACGACAGCAGGTCTGTGGACGTCAGGGGATTCAGCCGCAGCAGAACGATCACCCACAGTCCGCGACGGTTTAAGACTTCCTGCAGGTTCTCCATAGATTCGTGGCCTGCAATTCGATCGAGCCATCGGTGTCCCGCGGTGCGAGTCAGACTGCAGGCCAGGCCAGCTCCGATCATATTGGCAAACAGAGCCAATGCGCCGCCGTACCACGGGCCAAAGATTAAACCGCCGGGCGCATACAGCATCAATCCGGGGATTGGCGCAATGACGACTTCGGCGATGACAAAGATCACATACGCCAGCGGTGCCAAGGCTCCGGCATCACGAAAAAATGACTGCAGCCGCTCCACTCGATCGGCGGCAGTCTGCTCCGTATTCATCAGGTCCGCAAGGACTCCTCCCGTAACCCACGAAGCGGCAATTCCGCTCAGCAAAATCGCCAGCAGCAGCCACGGCAAAAGGGAGATCAAGCGTTTCATAAAGGGAAGTGCTGGGGACTTTGCGGCGTGAGGCCTGGCAAGACGTTGTCGGGAATTCTGCGGATTGCCGGCGTTGGGATTCACTACGAATTGGCGGTTGTGTTGACTGGCATTGGAGCCTGCAATTCGGACAAGCGTTTGGGCGACAGGTTCCACGGGAGGAATTTGGCCCCACCGTCCGGCCCCTTGCTGCCCGCCTGGGCACACGCTTCGAAGTACACACTCAGCCAGCTTCGCGATTTGATTTCCATCACGACGCAACCTCGCCAACAGAACCCGAGGCGATTCCAACTGCTCATCAACCGGACTCCATTTCGGAGGAATGCCACTCATGGCGAAAAAATTAGATCATCTGGAAAATCTACGCGAGATCAATTCCCCTGACCCCACCACTTCGGCGAATGTTCACTGCACGATTCCTTTGGAGGGATGGGAATCCGGCTATCCGGATTTCCCTACTCCTGTTGGGGCCGATGGAAGATTGCTCTTCCGCCTGCACGGCGACTTGCCGCTTTACTTCGGCACGACCTTCAGGGAATAAAAGCCTTCGGTTGGCCAGAAATTTTCAGGCTCAGAATTGTCCAGTGGCTGCTTCACAGAGATCTCGTAAACGTAGCCAGTCTTTCGCTCGGGCGTGGTGATAGAAATCGCCCGCTGATCGAGCGACAACTCCAGCTTCACGGGCACCAGCGCGTGGCGATCGGAATCCGGAGTCGCATAGCTTCCGCCCCACGATCGCGTATAACCCTGAAGACTCCAAAGGCCAGGCTGCGTGGCTTTGTTCGGGTCGACGGGATGAAAGAACGACACATCAAAGCCAGTCGCCGTGGCCCGAATTTCACGGATTCCATTGGGTATCAACGCGGACGGAACAACTCGCTCGATCGTTCCTGTATTCGTACCGCCCTGCCAGCCGCTGTCCCAGATGCTGCCAATATACAAAGCCCCATCTGGTCCGATCGCCGAAGCCACCGGCCCGACAAAGTTTCCGCCACCACCTGGCTGATCCGGCCGACTGAAGCGATAGCTGGCGCCCTGAAGAGTGCCATCCACTTCCTGGACAGTGAATCGAATCAAACATCGCGTATCGTATTCGCAGCCCACCCCGTGCCCTGAAAGTTCCGGCACGGCATAGTCTGCCGGAAAGAAGACGATACTGTTGACGCTGCGAGTCCATGGGTGAGGAATCATCAAAGACGCCGTCTCAGCCACAACATCCTTTGCGGTCTCATGCCGTGACGGCACGCCATAATGCTTGCCAATGACTACATGATTGATTTCATTGAAGGTGTTCTGCACACCCTGATTGTCTGTTGCGAACAGATGCTCGTCGCGATCAAACGCAAGCCCCATCGGGAACCGAAATGAATAGGCCACCGGTGTGATCGCGCCCGTCGAATCGATTTTCAGAACGTTGCCTCGCCAGCGATCATTGTCCGCCGGCCGATTGTTCTGAGAATAGTCGCTGCCAAGGCCAACGTAATAATTCCCGTTCTTATCCCGAGCCAGCGCGGTGGTCCAGTCGTGGTAGTCGTCGCTAAAGCCCCAGCCCGAAGCAAACACATCAAATTCATCGGCCACTCCATCACCATTGGAATCGCGCAGACGGATCACCTCCGGCTTGTGGGAAACCAGGACCGAATCGCCGTCGGCCTGAATTCCATACGGAGCGGCCAGGCCTTCCGCAAACAGCGACAGAGAATCCAGCAGTTTGTCATCGTTCGTGTCTTTGGCAATCCAGATCTGGCCCCGCAATGATGCAAACGCCAGGCGGCCGTCATCCAGCCACGTCATAGCAGTCGGCATGATCGCAGTGTCAATCGGCAGCCTCTGGCCTTCAAATCCAGGCAGAGATGTGATCGGCTCTGGCGAGCTGGTCGTTCGCGGCAATGCGGGAGGCACAATGCTCGGCGGCACAACACTGGTCGCCATGGTCAATGTTGCCATTTCACCCTTCGACAGCGACACAACCGCATCGTCACGGACAGGTGCCGGCCGAACCGTCGAAGTCCATGCGATCCCATCTCCAGTCAATTGATGGTCCTGCCAGGAACAGAATTGCAGCCGGGCATTCGGTCGGCACTCCTGGACCTCGGCGGTCATCATCCAGCCAGTGGTGTGACCCGACTTTGCTGTGGGCTGTAAGGTAAAGCTAACAATGGCCTGCAACAGATTATTTTCCGGATCATTCCACGCCGTTTTTGCCGTATGTCGCGAAAGCCGCTCTGGCTCCGTGGCAGATTCCTGCTTCGCTGTTTCCGTCGTGAAATAGTAACGCACTCGCAGACTTAACGCGCCATCGGTCAGTCTGTAAGACAGCAGTTCCGCATGGCGTCGTTCGTCAGGAACAGCAACCAGCGGAGCGGCTGACGGAGATGATTTGTCCGTCAGTTCGCACATCAGATGAGCGAGCGGCGATGCTGTGACCGTCACGCCCGCCATGTCCCAGAACCAGCTCTTGCCTTCCGTTCGCTGACGAGCGAATTCGCCGATGGTCCACTGACGCACCTTCATCGTATCAAGATCAATCAGTACATTGTGACCGTTGTTAAAACCGACGGCCATCGCTCTTGCAACGCTGTTGCGTGTTTTGGAATCCCCAATCGTAAAGACGTCACGAATCACGTGCGGCCGCTGACCGGGGGACACAGTGACGAATTGTTCATAACGACTGACTACGGTCGGCGGTGAGAACTTCGGATCGGCCAGCGCCTTCCACATCATCGCAATCTGCTGAGACAGCGAATCTTCCAGCACCCCGGGAATTGCTTTCCGAATCGCTGGCATTTCAATCCCCGGCACAACTCGGATTGGGTTCTGCATCCAGCGCATAAAATATCGCGGACGGATTCTTGTCCCCATCGTCATAATGTCAGAACCGCGAGTTCCCATGGCGACGTTGCGAGGCTCATACGGACCGGCCTTATGACAGGCGATGCAGTTAAAGCCGCCCGCTCCGATCAATTGATTTCCGGTCAGCAGTTCACCGGCCGTGGCCAGAGACGGATGATGCGGATTCATGTGTTCGAACAATTCTGCACGAGCCACGTCGGCTGCTTCGGGAATTCGGTCACTGCTCACGAAATGGCCTACAATGGCCTGTCGGTCTTCTTTTGAAAAGGCAAATTTCGGCATCCGGACCAGCAGCCAGGGCAGCCGCCGACTGGCCTGTTCCCCGGCGACGGCTGACATCAGATAGTCGTCCTGAAGTTTATCGCCCACTGCTGTCAGGGCAGGAGGAATCAATGTCTGACTTTGGCCTCGCAAATCGTCACGACGGGATTCCAGTTCGCCAGCCAGCAGCGAGATCCCTCGATGCTGATCCCGATCATGACAGGCCAGACAACCATTGCGATGCATCAGCAGTTCGCCCTTCGCAGAATCAGTAACAGGACGCAGATTAGTGCTCACGGTTTTAAGCCACGCCTGCAACTGCATTCGCTGATGCTCTTCGATAAGAAATCGCGGCGGCCGCTTTGCTGCTCGATCCGCTTCAGACGCAGGACTCGCGCTAACACAACTATTCACACCGGCAAGATTTGACTGCGACGAAATACGGACCAGCTTTTTCTCGGTCGCTTCGATCCCGGCGATCCGGTGACAGGCCGCACAGTTTGCTGCCATTAACAGTTGCTTGCCGCGGGCAGGATCAACGTTCACGAGGGCCGGTTCTTCAGTGGCTTTGTCCAAGCCCGGTTCGCCCGCAAGTTTCGCTAATACCGAAACTATCTGCCGGCGTTCATCGTCACTCAGCGCAAACACCGGCATTCGATGGTCGGCATTCAGGACTTCCGGTGACTTCAGCCACGTCATCAGCCACTGTTCCGATCGCCGTACGCCAACAGTCGTCAAGTCCGGACCATGATACGGATTCGACTTCGGTGAAAGCGACCCTTTGAATTGCGGGACCGCATGACAGACCACGCAGCCTGTCGTGAGCAGCAGCTTTTCTCCGGCGTCAGAATCTTCCGGCTTGAATTTAATCGCGATCTTTTCGGCTGCGTCTTTCTCGGCAGTGTTCTTTGCCTTCGCGTCGTTCGGAACGGTACTCTGAAGGAACGCAGCGACACTTGCCGCTTCGTCCCTCGTAAATCCAAAAGCCGGCATCATGCTGTCAGCATGCGCAGCCTGCGGATTCATTAGGCGTTCAATAATCTGCGTCTGTGAAAGTTCTCCCGCCTGGAGCAGGCTGGGTGCCTTTAAAGTCGGAAGCTCTTCCATCCCACTGTGGCACGCCGAACATCGCAGAGCATCCGCCAGAATGCGTCCAGACTCCGCTTTAGTTGCCGCTGCCGCTTCCCTCGTCAGTGTCTCATTCAGTTCATGCGACAAGCCGTCGGCCGGAAGAGGCTCCAGCGTGAATTCGGCGGATGACCAGAACAACTGCAGCTTTGCATCCGCACTGGTATCGCATTCATAAGTGATCTGAATCTCATGGTCACCGGCGTAAAGATCAGCGGCCGGTCCTGAATGAAAAATATTGTCACCGGACGCGGTGAGCACATCGGCGCCATCAATGGCCACGGTGACCTTGCCCGCAATCATGACATGAAATGTATGTTTGCCGGGCTGTCGAACCAGAAGCTTGCCACTCCAGCGGGCATTTTTTAATTCGCCCAGTCGACTGTCGACCCGGCGGCTCGGCCAGTCAAAGCTGATTCGGGAGTCCGTCCGGTGAACTGAACTGGCGGCGTCTGAAAGAACCGCGTGCAGTCCAGGTCCTGTGGCTTCTTCATCGGCCCCAGCGATCAGCGCCAAAGCGAGGACGAAAACAAAAACCAGTCGTTGCAGAAGTGAGCTCATCGGTCGGGCCTGATCAATAGGTCCTGGACGAGTCCCGGGCCTATGGGGTTGCGGGAACTTCAGGTTCAGTCTTCTTCAGCATTTCGAGGAATGCCGTTCGCATTTTTTCAACCGCCACATTCAACGGTCCGGACATGGTCGCGCCGGAGGCCAGCTTGTGCCCGCCGCCGGAGAACTGCTCTGCCAACGCGGCGACATCGTGGGGATAACGACAGCGAAGACTGAATTTGATCTGAGTCGTCTGCAGTTCCACCGCAATGAAGGCGGCTTCAGATCCGGCAACTGTCAGACACTGATTCACAAGTCCCTCTGTGTCAGAAGGTACTGCGCCCGTTTCTGCCAGATCTTTCGCATCCACCTGAACCCACACCAGCCGGCCGTCGGCTTCAGACTGAGTCCGTCCCATCACGCGGCCTCCCAGCCGCAGGCGCGCCAGCGATGATTGTTCGTGAACCAGATTGAACACAAAGTGCGGCGATGCTCCCCGATCGATTAAAGCCGCGCCGATCCGCATGGTTCGCGCAGTCGTGGAAGGAAATCGAAACCAGCCGGTGTCGGTGGCAATCGCAGCGTACAGGCAATTGGCAACCTCCGTGTCCAACTCCACGCCGAACGCTTCAGCCGCCTCACAAATCAGTTCACCTGTCGCGGCCGCGTGTACATCTTTCAGATCAATCGCCCCCATCTCGTCAGAGCTCACATGATGGTCAATCACAACGCGTGTGGCGGTGGAGTTCTGAATGACGTCGGCCATTGTCCCCAGCTGCTGCCACGCACTGGTGTCCACGATGATAATCACGTCCACTTTCGGGACATTGGCTTTGGTGATCGTGTCGTTCAGTTTCAGAATCACGCCCGGCGGATTCATAAACTGAAGATTCGCCGGAGGTGCCGAGGCATTGACGATGGTGACAGTCTTGCCCATGCTCAGCAATATCGCCCGCATGCCCAGTTCCGAGCCCAACGCGTCCGCATCCGGCCGAACGTGGCTGGTGATCAGAAATGACTGATTCTGATCAATGACGTTTTTTAAAACAGTCCAGTCCATGGCTGGCACGGGCAATAACCTTGGTAAAAATGCCTGAGCAGCTCAGGTGAAGTGAATGTGATTAAAGGCGGTTTCTGCGTTGCCACCTGCGAATGGCGGATGGTCGAAGAAACTCACGCAGGTTGCAAGTCCGTGGATGGAGCGTTTCGGGAAACGTCCGCCTCGATCAGGATATCCTCTCCGATTGTTACGGTTCGCATGGATGTCAGATTTGCCGCCGTGGGTATTCGTGCCAATCCTTGTCCACCAACCGCAGCGAGTGCTTCACTTCCACCAATCAGCTTTGGTGCGACAAAGGTGTGGATTTCGTCGACAAGTCCTGCGTCGAAGAAACTGCCAAGAAGGTGAGGACCTGCTTCCAGTAAAACGTGTGTGCATTTCCGACGACCCAACTCGTGCAGCACGGCACGAATATCGACATGGGGAAAACTGGACGTCTGAAAAACCTGAATACCCAGTGACTTCAACCGCTCCACAGACTCCTGTCTGCAACGCTGAGAAACACAGACCAGAACATCCGCCTGATCAAGTGTCTGGACGAGCTTTCCTGCAGCCGTCACGCTGTCCCCGGTAGAATCAATCACAACTCGCAACGCCCGTCGCGGTCCGGGCGGCCGAGCGGTCAACTGGCAGTCATCTGCGCTGACCGTTCCTGATCCCGTGATGATCGCATCGACTCGGCCGCGCAGTTGATGAACCCAGGCACGCGACTCTTCGCAGGAGATCCATTGGGAGTGTCCTGTTCCCGTGGCAACATGCCCATCCAGAGTCATCGCCCATTTTGCATGAACCCACGGACGCTTTTGATGGATCAGCATTTCGAAGGGCGCGATCAACCGTTTCGCGTCGGACTCGCAAACGCCAACGTCCACCTGAATGCCAGCCTCGCGCATCTTCTGAATCCCGCGACCCGAAACATGAGGCGCCGAATCGTCACAGCCCACAACGACTCGCTCAAAACCGGCGGCAATCACAGCATCAGCACACGGCGGTGTTTTTCCAAAGTGACTGCACGGTTCCAGCGAAACGAACAGCTGCGCGCCATGAGTTTTTCCGCCCGCGTTGCGTATCGCATTTATCTCGGCATGAGCTTCCCCAAATCGCTCATGACACCCTTCTGAAATCCAATGCCGCTCGGCCGATACAATCACGGCACCGACCATCGGATTCGGTTCCACCATCCCAAAACCAGACCGTGCAAGTTGAATCGCACGCTGCATGATGGCGGCATCAGATGAGAATATCTTTTGGATAGCGTTTCTCCGGAACGATGTTGCGACATGGACCGCCTGACAAAAGCGGAACGGGCGCCCCCGACCTGGCTGAGAATGTTCAATAACGTCTCGGGACGAAATCCTGACAGCGGTCCCGGCAGAACTTCAAAATACGGCGGTTCGACCGCCTTCCGCCGGTGTTATACTCCAGGCGAGCGAAAAACGCAGAGCTGCCAGCAGCTCGATCGATTTTCTCGCCGCAAAAATGTCTCAATCACAACTCCAATCGGGAGCTGACGATGAATTCCTGTCTGTTGCTCATTACTTTGTCGGCCTTCCTGGCGGTTCAAGCGTCCCCGGATCCGTTGTTCACCAAGCTCGATCTGGACGGCAATGGGCTGATCAGCGCCAGCGAACTGAACGATTCTCAGAGGTCTTTTTTCAGGCGTGCGTTGCGAGTCGCTGATAAAAATGAAGATGAGTCGCTTTCCGCGGAGGAATTTTCTGTCGCTGTCTCAGATCCCAAACCCGTCGAACTGCCGGAAGTGGCGATTGGAAGACAGGCTGCGTCGTTCGATGTGAAACGGCTCGACCGCAACGGCGATGGCAGTCTCACCCTGGAAGAAGTTCCGCCCGGTTTGAAAGAGCGTTTTGAAAAATTGCTCAGGCGTGTTGGGGCGAAGAATATTCCCGTGGATCAGGTTCAGGCCTATCTGCGAGGCGAGATGCCTCAGGCTACGCCGGCAAAGAAAACGGACGGCAAGAAATCGGACGGCAAAGAGATGCCGAAGATGGAGACAAAGAACGCTGGCGCTCGCCCGGGCCAGTCAGCCACCCAGACTGGCAATGGTGCGGCTGCGATCTTCCGAAACCTTGATCGCGATTCGGACGGAAAGTTATCTGAGTCCGAGTTGCCTGACCGCATGCGCGCGAATAAAACATTTGTCGACACGGACAACGATGGAAGCGTCAGTCGCTCGGAATTCGAAAAGGCCTACCAACGACGCTTGCGAAATAAAAAGCCATAAGTCTCGTTCGATCAATAATTGTCGCCTTTCGCTAGGAAAAACGTGAGAGCAACAGGGCGTTTTGAAAACAGCGGCCCCGAAGATGCCCGTATTGAACCGACGCTGGACGGCCGACTGATGGGCTGAAACGGTCCATTCAAATCAAAGATCATCTGTCCGCGCAACACTTGTGCTTCGACGTCCCATGTTGGCAGCCCTTGATGTCCGAAAATATCCCGTCAATTTGACATCGAATTCACGACGCACGGACAGTGTGAGACAACTTTTGTTCCGAATGAAGACGTTCGCAGGTTTTCGACAAACCCCAACGCAGATTATTCGAACATATCTTGTGTGTGACGCGAATGTGGTCCCTGTTAAGGGTAGGATTGCCCCCGCACGTCAGCAGATGTCCGTGCGTTAATAAAATCTTTTGACCGAAATCTTTTGACCCTGGTGACCGGTGACTAATCTCGTCTTTATTCTGCCCGCACAATGAGCGAATCCAACTCTCTAATCCGTCAGTGGCGACTTCTGCAGTTTCTTGCGGACGCACGTCATGGCTATCCGCAGGGCTTTGTGTTTCACCGAGGCAGTCTGTACCTGGTAGCCTGATCCAGTCGCCGTAGCGAAATTCGAACTTACAAGATGGACCGCATTGACGATGTGCATTCGACCAAGCTGCCCGCCCACGTGCCGGAGAATTTCAATTTGGCCGACTGGCTGGAACACAGCTTCGGCGTCTTCCGCAGCAACACGGGCCAACTGCAAACGATCCGCATTCACTTTGCCAGCGAAGTGGCTCGTTACGTCAAAGAGTCTAACTGGCACACAAGCCTGAAACTCACGCCCCAAGACGATGGCTCTCTCATCGTCGAAATCCAACTCACCGACACCCAGGAAATAAAAAGCTGGATTATGAGCTTCGGCCCGAACGCAAAAGTGCTGGGGTCGGAAGCACTTGTCGAAGAAACGCAGAAAGATCTGGAAGTAATGTTGGACGATTATCAACAATGGGTAGCGAAGTAATGCCGCACTACGCTCACACGATTAATGGTCAGCCGCCGGAGGCATGGGAGCCGTTGGAGGATCATCTTCAGCTTGTCGCCCAGTATTGCGAGCGATTCGCGGCCGCTTTCAATGCCAGCGACTTTGGTCAAGTGCTTGGGATGTGGCACGACCTGGGAAAGTATTCGAAAGAATTTCAGGCGTACCTTCACCGTGAAAACGGGTTCGAAGCGCATCTGGAAAACGTTGCAACGTCCAGTCGAGTCGATCATTCGACGGCTGGAGCGCAGTTGGCAGATCGAGTGTTCGGCAAGCACCCGTTTGGCCGCATGCTGGCTTATTGCATCGCGGGACATCATGCCGGGCTGGCTGATTCAATGAGCACTTCCGGCGCATCCGGGCTGGATCAGCGACTTACACGGAAGATCCCGGACTTTAGTGACGCACCAGTCGCACTTCAGCAAAAGCCAAATCTTCCCGCCGAACCGCCGATTTCCCTCGGCGGTGAAGCCGGATCAGTCACATTTCAAGTGGCGTTCCTGACTCGCATGCTGTTTTCGTGCCTGGTCGACGCGGACTACCTGGCGACGGAAGCCTTTGTGTCTCCGACAACGGCTGACGAACGAAAAATCGATCTGCCGTTGCTGGCTGTTTTGCGTGAAAGACTCGATCAGCATCTGAAACAGCTGTCTGCTGGCAAACTTGGGCCTGTTGCGGAAGCTCGTTCTGAAGTTCTGAGTGCTTGTCGTCATGCGGCAGCGAATAGTCGAGGTCTATACTCGCTAACTGTACCCACGGGGGGCGGCAAGACACTGTCTTCACTGGCCTTCGGCCTCGCTCATGCGGAAACGCATAGAATGGCGCGCGTGATCTACGCAATTCCATTTACCAGTATCATCGAACAAACGGCCAACGTCTTTCGTGGTGTCTTCGCGAATGTTCCCGACGAAACGATTCTGGAGCACCATTGCAATACAGATCCAGATCGCGAAACTCCGACCACGCGCCTGGTGACGCAGAACTGGGACGCTCCTATTGTCGTGACGACCAACGTGCAGTTGTTTGAATCACTGTTTGCGTCGCGAACATCCAGCTGCCGCAAATTGCATAACATCTGCAACAGTGTGATCATTCTGGATGAAGTGCAGGCGATCCCGGTCGATCTGCTGCAGCCAGTTCTGGCAACCATTCAGGAATTGGTCCGCAATTATGGTTGCACGGTTGTGTTGTGTACAGCCACGCAACCGGCGTTCAACAGGTCAGAAGATTTTCGCATTGGCCTGACAAACATCACAGAGATCATTCCGAATCCATCACAGCTTTTCGAAAGGCTGAAACGAGTCCAAATCAGCCACATTGGGAAACAGACGGACGAAGAACTGTCTCTCCGCCTGGCCACACACAATCAATTCCTGTGCATCGTCAATACACGAGCCCACGCCGCAAAACTCTTTGACCGTTTAACCCGTGGCCGACAGGCCAGGCCGCCCAGCGACACAACAGCAGCCTGGCCTGTCGGCCACGGGTTAAACGATGGTGGTAACCAGACAGCCGATGGTCTCTTTCATCTCAGCACGCTTATGTGTGGTGGACACCGTAAGCTCATCCTCGACACGATCCGTCAGCGACTGCTCGATGGTCTTCCGTGTCAGGTCATCAGCACTCAGCTGATTGAAGCGGGCGTCGATGTTGATTTCCCTGTGGTATTTCGTTCTTTGGCCGGCATCGATTCGATCGCCCAGGCAGCTGGACGTTGTAACCGTGAAGGACGACAAACAACCGGGCAAGTGTTCGTTTTCGAACCAACTGAAATCAAGCTGCATGGCTATCTAAAAGCCACAGCGAATTCCGCCGCAGAACTCATGGCCGATTTAGAACCGGACAACATGGATCTGCTGAATCAGGACATCGTCCGCCACTACTTCGACCTGCATTTCTGGCGACACAAGGATCGCTGGGATGCGAAAGATGTGTTGAGCTGTTTTCCTGATCCCTATCAGAAAACGCAGTTCAATTTTCAAACTGCGGCGAAGCGATTTTGTTGGATCGATGACGTCTCGGAAACGGTTTTCGTGCCGTACGACCAGGAAGCTCGGAACCTGATCAAAGACCTCCGCCGTTTGCAGAATGACACGACACACATCGCTCAGCTCCGCAAGGTGCTCCGCCGTCTGCAACGGTACTCGGTCAGTTTGTTTCCGTACATCTTCAAAGCCATGGTGGGCACCGACATTGAAGTGCTGGACTCCGGCTACGCTATCCTGATCAATGAAACCTGCTACGACCCAAACCTCGGCCTCCGCCCCGACAAGAGCGGTTTTCATGAACCCGATTCCCTCATCGTTTAACCCGTGGCCGACAGGCCAGGCTATCCCCAAAAAAATTTCACTCCTGGCCTGTCGGCCACGGGTTAAACAGTAAATTCAGAAAGGATAAACGCTCATGATCCACGGCTACCATATCATTCTGCCCATGTACGGGTTCTGGCTGCCGAACGATCCTCGCGGTTCGTGGTCCGATTTTGTCTGGGCGTGGGAACTGGTTCGATTCGGGAAGGCGACGAAGACGATTGAGCGACGAGATATCATGGAACTCACACAAGACGAGCTTCAAGAACGCGAAGCCGCCTGCAACGGCCTGAAGTTTGAACCAGTCTCCATCAATGGCCAGCAGGCATTGTCAATTGTTAACGGATTCGGGTTTCGAGCCAAACGTAGCAACTACAGCATATGGGCCTGTGCGATCCTGCCGGAACACACTCATCTTGTACTCGCGCGGCACACGTACAAAGTCGAACAGATGGCGAAACTGCTAAAGGCTGCCGCCACCACGGAGATTGTTAAAGTTGGACGCCATCCACTGCAAAAGTACAAAGCTGCTGACGGCTCTCTGCCACACATGTGGGCTGAATCTCAATGGAAAGTTTACCTGGATTCGGAAGAACAAATCGAGAACGCCATTCGGTACGTAAACGAGAATCCGGAACGCGAAGGAAAGAATCGCCAACACTGGTCTTTTATCAGCCCCTTCCGAGGCCTCGAACCCGGCCACATCACTTACCACTAACCATCCCGTTTAACCCGTGGCCGACAGGCCAGGCCGTCTCAGTCTACTACCTCAAGCATCCTGGCCTGTCGGCCACGGGTTAAACGAATTTTTTGAAAGGAACTTGCTTATGAAATCCCCTCCGCAAATCGCCATCAAGGTTTGGGGCGACTATGCCTGCTTCACTCGTCCGGAAATGAAGGTCGAACGCGTCAGTTACGACGTCATGACACCGTCCGCCGCGCGAGGTGTTCTGGAGGCTATCTACTGGAAACCGCAGATTCGCTGGGTGATCGATCAGATTCACGTGCTGAATCCGATTCGATTCACCAATCTGCGGCGCAATGAAGTGGCATCGAAGATCCCCGTGGGCAATGTTCGTAAAGCCATGAAAGGTGATACGTCGCCTCTGGGCGTGTACATCGAAGAAGATCGGCAGCAACGAGCCGCCATGATTCTGCGTGATGTCGCTTACGTCATTGTGGCTCACTTTGAATTGCTTGATCCTGCCGAAACGCAGCAGAAGCATTATGAGATGCTCAAGCGTCGAACCACCAAAGGGCAGTACTTCCACCATCCGTATTTCGGTTGCCGCGAATTCCCCGCCGACTTCGAATGGGTCGATGGCGAGATCCCGGAATCGCCGCTCGATGGCCAGAAGGACCTTGGGTTCATGCTGCACGACCTCGACTACGCCGACAACATGTCACCAAGATTCTTTCGGGCCGTCATAAATAACGGCATTATCGATGTGCCTCCCTTGCATGGAAGTGAGGTGAAAGCATGATTCTGCAGGCATTAAATCATTACTACGAACGACTGGAATCCGATCCGGACGTGGACATCGCTCCATTCGGTTACAGTCGCCAGAAGATTTCCTTCTGCGTCGTGCTGAACGATGATGGAACGTTGCACGAAATCGTCGAAGAGACCGACGGGAACGCCGACAAACCGCGTCCAAAGTCGCTGATTGTGCTCGGTGGTGCGAAGCCTTCCGGTGCCGGGATCAACCCGTGTTTCCTGTGGGACAACACCGGTTACATGCTGGGTTTCAAACCAGATGACGACAAACCGGAGCGTACGCTGGAAGCTTTCGAAGCGTTCCGGACAAAGCATCTGGAACTGAAGTCCACAATCGATGATCCCGAGTTCGCTGCTGTCTGCATATTTCTACAGTCATGGAAGCCGGAGAAAGCCACCGATCATCCGACGCTCGCTGCCATTTCCAGCGGCTTCGGAGTGTTTCGAATTCGAGGCAAGACGCACTACGTTCACCAACGGCCAGCGTTGAAAGAATGGTGGAACAGTCAACTTGCCGGTGCCGACGCAGGTTCAACCACAGAAGGGCAGTGTCTGCTGACTGGTCAGCATTCCGCGCTGGCTCGACTGCACGAACCCAAGATTAAAGGTGTATCCGGTGCTCAGTCATCTGGTGCAGCGCTGGTTTCGTTCAACGACAACGCCTACGAAAGTTTTGGCCGATTGCAAAGCTTCAATGCCCCGGTCAGCGAATCGGCAGCATTCCAATACTGCACGGCGCTGAATCATCTGCTGCGACAGGGTGGAGGCAAGATTCAGATTGGTGACGCCACCACCGTTTACTGGACGGAATCGCCATCGCCGATGGAAGAGTTCTTCAGCTTCGTCGCTGACCCTGCCAAAGCGTCTGCGGAAGATGATGCTCAGAAGCAAAAAGTTCAGGCAACTTTGCAGCGTATCGTTCAGGGGGAAAGCGTTGAAGATCTGGAACTTGGCGATGGTGACACACCGTTCTATGTGCTCGGCCTGTCACCCAACGCGGCTCGCCTGTCGATTCGCTTTTGGTACGTCAGCACCCTGACCGAAATGGTGGCCGCTCTCCGTGAGCACTTCAACGATCTGGCGATCGTGCGAAGTTTTGAGCGCGACCCCGAATTCCCCGCCATGTGGCAGTTGCTTCGCGAAACAGTTCGCGAAAGCAAAGATATTCCTCCGTTGCTAAGCGGTGCCGTAATGCGAGCCATCCTGACGGGTAGCCCGTATCCACAAATGTTGTTTTCCGCAGTCCTCCGACGCATTCGAGCTGACCGTGTCGTCAATTCAGTGCGAGCCGGAATGCTGAAGGCGTGCCTGAACCGAAACTCTCGAACCGGTATCTCCTCTTTAATAAAGGATATTTCTATGTCACTCGATCCCGACCGCCCAGAACCGGCTTACCAGCTTGGCCGCTTGTTTGCCGAACTGGAAAAGACTCAGGAAGACGCACTTCCTGGAATCAATGCCACGATCAAAGACCGTTACTTCGGAGCCGCCTCGGCCACACCGGCCAGCGTGTTTCCTCGAATCATTCGAGGCAGCCAGTATCATCTTGGCAAGCTGGAATACCGTTCAAAGATTCATCGTGAAAAGCAGATTCAGGAAATCTGTGGCAAGCTCGACGGCTTCCCATCGCACCTGAACCTCAACGATCAGGGCCTGTTTGCACTCGGTTACTACCACCAACGTCAGGCAATCTTCACCAAGAAAGCGGCACCCGAAGACACCGCCGTCAACACCTAACTTCGTTTAACCCGTGGCCGAAAGGCCAGGCCGCCACGGGTAAAAGTACAGCTTGGTCTTCTACCACGGGTTAAACATTCAACTTCTCATTAGGAATTTCAATCATGCAAAACCGATACGACTTTGTTTTTCTGTTCGACATAAAAGACGGCAATCCTAACGGTGATCCGGACGCTGGCAATCTGCCTCGCACTGACGCAGAAACAGGCCAGGGCTTGGTCACCGATGTGTGCATCAAACGCAAGGTTCGCAACTACGTCGGACTGGTTCACGGCGAACAGCCACCCTATGAGATCTACGTCAAGGAAAAGGCCGTGCTGAACAACCAGCATGGACGAGCGTGGGAGAAAGTGCTTCCTGACACAAAGAAAGCAGATCGCAAGAAACTGCCCAAAGATCAACAAAAGGCCAAAGAACTGACGGATTGGATGTGCCAGAACTTCTTCGATATTCGCACTTTTGGAGCCGTAATGACAACAGGCGAAAACTGTGGTCAGGTGCGCGGCCCGGTCCAGTTTGGCATGGCTCGGAGCATCGACCCCATCGTTGCCGCGGAACACGCCGTGACTCGATGCGCAGTTACAACGGAACGCGAAGCCGAGGATCAATCGGGCGACAATCGCACCATGGGTCGCAAGTTCACCGTGCCATATGGACTTTACCGCATTCACGGTTATATCAATCCACATCTGGCCGCTCAAACCGGATTTAACGAAAACGGCAAAGACCTTGACCTGTTCTGGACGGCCCTCACGCAGATGTTCGAAAATGATCGTTCTGCAGCGCGAGGCGAGATGGCACCGCAGGCATTGATCGTGTTCAAACACGAAAGCGCACTGGGCAACGCTCCGGCCAATAAGCTGTTTGAACGCGTCACCGTCAAGAAGTCGAATGATACCAGCACACCGGCTCGCAGCTTCAGCGACTACACAGTCAGCGTTGATGACGCCACCCTGCCAGAAGGTATCACGATCGAACGAAAAATCTGACCACCTTGTTTAACCCGTGGCCGATAGGCCAGGCCGACACACGACGGAATCGCAGACAACCTGGCCTTTCGGCCACGGGTTAAACGAATGTCCTGATCACTGGCCATTATATGCACATCGAAGACGACCTTTTGCCCATCTCCGCTCTGCAGCACATGTTGTTCTGCGAGCGGCAGACGGCGTTGATTCATCTCGAACGGCTGTGGGTCGAAAATCGACTCACAGCCGAAGGTCGTCTGCTGCATAAAAAGACGGACAACGCGAAATCCGAAACACGCGACGGTGTTCGTATCACACGCAGCCTTCCCGTACACAGCTTCCAACTGGGTGTCTACGGAGTCTGCGATGTGGTCAACTTCAAACCTCCGACACTCCCGCCGCACCCTGAAAAGTCACTCGCCAAGTGGGTCCAGCAAGAACTCGCTCGAACTCGCTCGTTTAAGCCGCGGCCGACAGGCCAGACCGACGTTTCGTTTAACCCGTGGCCGACAGGCCAGGCTTCGCTGCAACAATCTGAGACTGCCAATCCCAGCCCAGACATGCCTCCCCCGTTTCACCGCTGGCAGATCACACCCGTTGAATACAAACGCGGCCAGCCAAAAAAGAACGCGGCTGATCGAGTGCAGTTGTGCGCACAGGCGATGTGCCTTGAAGAGATGCTCGGAATCGAAATTCCTCATGGCGAACTCTTCTACGGAAAGCGTCAGCGCCGAACCGAAGTCATCCTCTCCGAAGATCTGCGACAATTGACCGTAGACACAGCTGCAAGACTACATCGAATGATCGCTGGTCAAGAAACTCCCAGCGTTGTTCGAGAACCCAAGTGTGAATCGTGCTCGCTGTTGCCCGTTTGTATGCCGCCCCAGTCAGGTGCCCCCACGGCATCAATGTATCTGCTCCAATTGCTAAAAGAATAAACGAGCTTTTTCCACAACACCTACCTCGGGACGCTTCATGAAACAACACCTCAACACACTATTCGTTACCACGCAGGGCGCGTATCTCCGCAAAGACGGCGAAACGGTGGATGTGCGAGTCGAAAAAAAATCGCGGCTGCGAGTTCCGCTGCACAATCTGGACGGAATTGTTGCATTCGGACGAGTTGGAGCCAGTCCCGCTCTGATGGGTGCATGTGCGGAAGCGAATGTGACGATTTCGTTTCTGACGACCAGCGGCAGGTTTCTGGCGTCCGTTTCCGGATACTCTCCCGGAAATGTATTGCTGCGACGAAAACAATATCGCACCGCGGACGACCTCAATGCAGCTGCCAGGATTGCCCGGGCGATCGTTGCGGGAAAACTCAGCAACTGTCGAACAGTGCTGCGTCGAGCCGCTCGTGACGCCAGTTGTGAAGTACGTCAGGCTGCCCTGAATAAAACGGCCGATCGACTGACGGCGTCGATCGACGAATCCCTGCGATGTGGTGAACTCGAACGCGTACGAGGTATCGAAGGTGAAGCCGCCACGCATTATTTCGGGGCGATGAATCAGTTGATCGCGTCTGAAGCTCCGGAATTTCAGTACACGAAACGCAGTCGCCGACCGCCACTCGATCCTGTCAATGCCATGCTCTCATTTGCTTATACTCTATTGACGCACGATGCCCGGAGTGCATGCGAAGCGGCGGGCCTTGATACGGCCGTCGGTTTTCTTCATCGCGATCGGCCGGGGCGTCCAGGAATGGCTCTGGATCTGATGGAAGAGTTCCGCCCAGTTTTGGCCGATCGTATGGTGCTTTCCCTGATTAATCGGCAGCAGGTTCAGCCGTCGGATTTTGTAATCCGGGAAAATGGAGCGGTGCAGATGAGTGATGCCGCGAGGAAGACGGTCCTGACTCAATGGCAGCAGCGAAAGCAGGAACAGATCACGCATCCCTTTTTGCAGGAGAAGACAACCATCGGCATCCTGCTGCATCTGCAGGCGCGTCTGATGGCCAGATATCTGCGTGGCGATCTGGACGACTATCCGCCGTTCCTCTGGAAATAGATCCCCGCCGTTTAACCCGTGGCCGAAAGGCCAGGCATTCACTTTTCGAACTGGTATCCGGGAGGCGAAATTCCTTCTCTCCCTGCAGAAATCTCTCGACACCACATTAAATTGGACCGGCATTTATGATGTACGTACTCGTCACTTATGATGTCTCCACAAAAACTCCTGCCGGTCAGAAGCGACTTCGCAAGGTTGCTGAATACTGTGAAGACTATGGTCAGCGTGTGCAGAATTCGGTGTTTGAAATGAAAGTCGACTGGACGCAGTGGACAAATATCAAAGCCGGGTTGCAGAGTTTGATTCACACTGAAGAAGATAGTCTTCGCTTCTACATGCTTGGATCGAACTGGCAGAACAAGGTTGAGCATCATGGGATTCAGAAAGGCTTTGACATCGAAGGTCCCTTGATCGCCTGAAATGATGGCTGCGTTGAGGCTCCCTGATGGCGGTAGCTTGCCGCACTTCTATCGATCGAAATCGGTTGCTCACGGCGGAATCGCGGCTGAGCTTGCAGACGAACGGAAGCCGGGCTAAGGTCGTGCGTACCTAAAGCTGTCGCACAAACCTTGGGAGGTTCGCGAACGTCCCAAGGTGTTCAACTGTCAAGGTTTCCGATCATGATGAATTCCCTGGCATCCTGGCTATCTGCCTCAAACACTGGCATTCGCGGAAGCCAGTCGCTAAGTTCATTGAGCCCAACGTCTTCCGACGCCGGGCTTTCGCCCCGCACGCGGGGCGCGGATTGAAACACTACCGCTGGTAGTAGATTTACGCACACACCTGCTTTCGCCCCGCACGCGGGGCGCGGATTGAAACACGTCTGACGATGGTTCTGTCGTGCGATGCCGACTTTCGCCCCGCACGCGGGGCGCGGATTGAAACAATCAACGCACTGCGGCAGTACCACTCCGAGGCACTTTCGCCCCGCACGCGGGGCGCGGATTGAAACATCCAATTTCGCTACGTTTCCGTGAGAATGCCATGCTTTCGCCCCGCACGCGGGGCGCGGATTGAAACTACGTGGCTTGGACACAGGCCGGCGAACACAAACCTTTCGCCCCGCACGCGGGGCGCGGATTGAAACTCGGCGGGTTACTACTGGTGATTCCGATCGGCGGATCTTTCGCCCCGCACGCGGGGCGCGGATTGAAACAACCAACGACGCCTTCAATGTTTCCATCGCATCTGCTTTCGCCCCGCACGCGGGGCGCGGATTGAAACACTGGCAGCCGCCAAGCATGCTCTACAGTGTGCCCTTTCGCCCCGCACGCGGGGCGCGGATTGAAACAGAACTATGTGGCGAGTTCAGCCCTGTACAGGGCCTTTCGCCCCGCACGCGGGGCGCGGATTGAAACACGCCCTCGCTGGTCCCACATATCGTTACAGGTGCTTTCGCCCCGCACGCGGGGCGCGGATTGAAACCTCGACTGTCAGCATGGCCTGACTGATCTGCTGCCTTTCGCCCCGCACGCGGGGCGCGGATTGAAACAGTGTGTCGTGCAGGAGACGCAGTTCGTTCTTGTTCTTTCGCCCCGCACGCGGGGCGCGGATTGAAACGCTCGCCGATCGTCATCAGTGAGCAGCACCATGCTTTCGCCCCGCACGCGGGGCGCGGATTGAAACACTTCATTAAATCGTTGACTACATCACTCAAACTCTCTTTCGCCCCGCACGCGGGGCGCGGATTGAAACACTTCCCGTGTGACGCAACAGAAGATATAGCTGTCTTTCGCCCCGCACGCGGGGCGCGGATTGAAACGTGTTGCCGCTGACGAGCCTGTCGCCGGTCGCAACTTTCGCCCCGCACGCGGGGCGCGGATTGAAACACCTGCATAGAACACTGTGCCATCGTTGGCCTCATCTTTCGCCCCGCACGCGGGGCGCGGATTGAAACACATCAGCGAGCAAGGAAGGTCAAGCGTATCATCCTTTCGCCCCGCACGCGGGGCGTGGATTGAAACAACGCATGGAAGGCACTCGGACGCAGCGTCAAAAAGCTTTCGCCCCGCACGCGGGGCGCGGATTGAAACGTAAAGGATGCAACAGTCTAGGGCAGGGCAGCGTCCTTTCGCCCCGCACGCGGGGCGCGGATTGAAACACCGGATCAGACACATTAAAGGTTCCATCATGGCCTTTCGCCCCGCACGCGGGGCGCGGATTCAGCGTCTGTCTGAGGTGAATTGACACGCCCCAGCCAGCCAGCGTTTCGCCGCAGAGGCCATGCCGAGAGCAGTTCCTTTTCTGTCGCCGTTCCTGAGTACCAGTTATCGAGACTGCTCCAACGCCAGGCTTCTGCACGCTTCACCAGATTCGCTCGCAAAGCATTGCGTTCCACATACCGGCACAATCTCTTTTCTGTGTGCGACCGATTCCGTCAGTGGGCTGGCTTGTTCAACCGGTGCGGCGGACGGAACGTGTCGTCGAATAGGTATGTCCAGCACACGATGCCAGAGATTCATTGACTATGAAAGTGCGAGAGCCGCCTTCAGGCAGTTGTTCACGCTCGACATTGTCTCGACGGGCATTGTTCCGATCTTGCGGCGAATGAAACTGCGGTCGATGGTGAGCATGTTGTGGCCCTGAACTGCAGAGTCAAAAATAAGTCCAGCCTGTCGTCCCGCCGGGGAGTCGGCGGTGATCAGGATTTCCGTCGGACTGCCGGGTGTGAATCGAGTTTTGCTCGTCAGCAGAACAACGATTGTGTCATCGAGACGTTGATTGTCAGAATCGTTCTGTACCACAATACACGGACGCACTTTGGAACCCAGTCGATCCGTATATGGATAATCCACCAGCACAACGTCGCCACGGAAGACCGTGATAGTCATGGCTGTGGCCGGTGAGCGTCATAATGATCATAGGCGTCCATTTCTGGATCATCCCAACCCGCTCGCTTGCCAGCATCACCGATCGCAATTCGCTGCTGGTCGATCGTCAGGGGTTCCATGTCGAGCAGCGCTCGAAGCCGGTCGAATTGTTCATCGGCGATCAGGACATAGACTCGCTGCGTCCGCGGATCGACGACTCGCACAGGAGTGTCCCCGGAACGATCAACCATTTCCTGAAGTTCAGCGGGAAGTGTTGTCATGCCAATAGTGTACCAGGAATACGGAAAATGCAGATCTCATTTTTCCCTTTTACGGACTCCCAAAGATCTTCTTGAACGCAAAATCCACAAACGCCTTGATCCCCAGTGGTATCACTCTGAACTCCGCACAACGTTATACAGTCGCTTCAAACTATCTCCAATTGTAGCCATTCCGCGACTGTCGATGTAGTCATTAAACCGTGATGAAAAGCGACAACAGTTTGCATCAACCTCTGGAAGACGAGCCTGGGGTCGGCCTCAAGGACGCATGGTGGATTCAAGGTTGAGCCGTCTTGCCAACGATTCCACCCAGGCTTCGTCACCGAGTGGCTTGCCTTGCTGAGCCGACAGCCGAACCGCATCCATTTCCTGCTTTGTGAGGCACTCGTTGACAACGAGTTTGGATGGCCGCAGATGTTGCAGCCCCAGTTGCTGCAGAATTCAGAATCTGCTCGCGGAGTGAGCCCAGCACGTAGCCCCACGCTTCAGCGTGGAGACTTTATTGCTGGATCGCGGCGATTACCGAATCGAGGCTGCGAAGAGCATTCTCGCCGGCGGATCTCGGAGCAGCATCGCGCCGGTCACGAATCACGCGGGCTGGTACGCCTACGGCCACGCAGTAATCGGGCACAGGGGAAATCACAAGTGCGCCGGCTCCGATGATGCAGTGCCTGCCAACACTGGCGGCCACGGTTGCTCGTTCACCGATCCAGGAATCGCAGCCGATTGTGACGGGTTCATAGTGTCCAGGCTGTTCGCGGAGTGGAACGTCCAGACGGTCAGTACCATGCTGACGGCAGCCGTTCATGATCGAAACATGAGAAGCGATCAGCACATCGTCCTCGATCGTCACATTGCCGATCGAACAGTAATTTCCGATGTAAGCGGTTTTGCCAATGGCCGCTTCGGGATGGGAGAAAATCGTTCCGAAAGAGACACACGCATCTTCTCGACACTCACGAATGGTGGCTCGCAAAAATGCATGCCGCAAATGAATGCCCGAAAGTCCCGGCAGCAGACTAAAAAGTTGTGACCACCCGCAGAAGATTCGATCAGGCCCTGCAAGCGACGCCTGAAGCCGGTAGATCAGCACAGCCGGAAACACAATCACGGCGGAAATCAGGGCGGTCAGTTTTTTGGCGAAGCGTTTCATGAAGTTGAGACAGGCAGAAGGTTCGGCAATACGATTCAGCGAGGGTCAAGATAGCGGAACTCTCACGGCTCGATCAGGACACGATCATTTCTTCCTGTGGTCGATCTTCCCGCGGCTGAGCTTTCAGAATGTTTGCTGGCTGTCGTCCGGAAGACCACCATTCCAGCGCATCCCGCCAGAACAGGACCACAGTCCACATTCCGCAGCAGGCAACGGATGTCGCCAGCTGCGTCCAGATCCCGACGGAAGGGAACACTCCATATCTGATGGCCACATAACTTCCGCAAATGCCGATGAATGTCATCAGACTGTGAGTCCAGGGATAAGCGATGTCGCGCACGGGACGGCACACCGCGAGTGTTGTGAACGAAAAGGCGAGGTATGTAATGACACCGGCCCACGCAGCTCCCCAGGCACCATAGATGGGGATCAGCAGAAAATTACCGACGACATTGACGGTGACACCCGCCACACTGCCAGGCAGCATCAGGCTGGTTCGTTTCGAAAGCAGAGCCGGGACTTCGAACAGCAGTTGAAGTCCAAACAGAAAGAAGCCCAGCAAGACCACGGCGATCAGATCGATTGCTTCCCCATAAGCATCCGGAGTCAGGAGCGGAAGAATCGGGTGAACAGTCAGGGCGGCGCCCAGCAGCAGAACACCCATCCCGCCGACGAACCATCCGAAAACTTTGCCGAACAGTTCGTTGGCTTTGGGCATGCGATCAATGTCGTAGATGGCCACATGCCAGATTGATGAGAACGGCAGCAGGCACAGCGTGTTGACGGCAAAGCCGATCTTGTGAGCCAGCGAATAGACACCCACTTCGTCCATGCTGACATAGATCCGCAGAAAGTAGCGGTCTGCTTCGTGCATCAGCATAGCCAGCAATGCGGTGGCCACAAGCGGAGCACTAAATCGGAGCATGTCGAGCGAAAGGCCGAAGTCGAACTGGTAACGCCCGCGAGTTCTGGCAAAAACAATCAGCAACGCGCCGGTATGGGCCAGCGATGCGACAAGATTGCCGATCAGCAGGCCTTCTATTCCCATTTTCAGCCCGACGAGCAGGCCAACGTTCAGGCTGACGTTCAACAGAAGCCGACCGAGCGATATCACAACAAACACGCCCGACCATTTCTGGACTCGCAGATAAGCGTCAACCAGCTGTCCCACCACCTGAGTCAGAATCGTGGCCAGAGTGAGCGTGTAGAACCATCCGCCGTTGGGATAGTGTTCTCCGAGCGTCACATCGGACAGAAGCTGTCGGCCCAGCCACAAGGGAAACAAGACTGCGCAGGATGTGTAGAACAGCCAGGTCAGACCGGTCCACCACAGGCGATCGCGATGAGCGGCCGATTCGCTGTCGAAGTGGAATCGCGTCACGGCGGTGACCATTCCCGCGCCGATCATCAGTGACAGAATTGCGGCGGTCAGGTCCAGAATCGCGGTATCCCCATAGTCAGCCGGAGTCAGGCAGTGCGTGTAAAGAGGCAGCAGAAGCACTGATGCGAGTCGGGTCAGAATCTGACCGACCGCATAGATCGAGGAGTGCTTGAGCAGGTCACGCAAAGGTTTCATTAGTCTTCAATCGGATAGCAATTGATGCATTCAGGCATGTTGCAAAGCTAGGTCAAAATTCAAAAAAACAGGCTTCGCGGAACCCGGTCAGAGTGATCTCACCGGAAGTGGTGCACCAGTGAGTGGGATTAGGCCGAATATCCGGTCACGCGTCACAACCGACGGCAGTCGATTTGCGATTATAGTAGCCATCACTCTCCGAGTGATGAATGCCTGGTTTGTCAAATCGATTTCCATTGGGCGATAACAGACGGCAGGCTTGTAGTTCAGTCGGTGATTCGAAACACATGCACAATCGGCAACGCTTCGAATTCGTTGTCGTGTGTCTTGCCGGCATCGACCTGCACGAGGTAGAGCAGATTGTGTTCGCGATCGTAAGACATGCCGCCAATCTGCTTGCCGCATGTTTCAAACATATACTGATTCAGTCCGCCGCCCTCTGAATTTCCGTCCCAGCGAAGCCAGGGTTTCAGCCCGCAGGCCAGCAAGCGACCGTTCGCCGCATGAATCAGACTGGCCGGTGAATAGAATAAGAATTCCACTTCATACGGAGGGCCGTGATAGCCTTTATCCGGCGTGCAGTCCTGCGGTCGTGCGTCACCGTAATAAAATTCTCCAAGCGACTTGCGGCCAGCGATGATCACCGCCTGCTTGTCTCCCAGAGTGAGCCAGGCACCGCCCGCCCATCGATCGGCCGGGTGATGATTTTCCAGCGGCTCCTGCTGGGAGTACCAGACCAGAGGAACGGCATCCAGGCAGATTCCCGGAACCGTTCCTTCCGGCGGTAGCGAGTAGGCGAACATCGCTGGCCCCTGACTTGAGGCCTGGAGACCGGTGCTGATCTGCAAACCTGAGATCAGATTTCGACCTCCAAACCATTGTTTCGCTTCGGCGGGCGGGATTTCAAAAATGTATCCGGCATGCTTGTACGAATTCCATTCCGGATGTCCGCTGTTGATCGGGCCAAGATGCCAGAGTCCATCTGCAATGGAATTCTGCATATCAAATCCGGACGTTCCATGAGACGGATAGTCGCGGTTTTCGACGTTGTAGTACTTGTGCATTGTCCAGTGAAGAAGTCCGTTTGTTGCGAGCAGACCGCCGAGCTGGAAATGCTCGGATGATCCGGCCGTCATCTCTTCCAGGAGCCCGTCTGTGACATCGTCAAACGGCTGCAGGATCTCGGCAACAGGCAGGTCGTCGGCCAGCTTCCGCTTCGAGTTCACAGGAGCCGGGATGTTGATCTCGACCACTTTCTGATGGTTCTGATGTCCGACCAGAAAGAGGGACCCCGGAAATCCATCATCAGGGCCAGCGGGATCTCCGTCGCTTCGATAGGCGATGCCCCAGCCGCCGTAGGCGAACGTTGTTCCATTCTGCTGAATATGAGGCGGCCGGAATGCACCGAGGTATTCGAAATTACCAGGCGTCAGCATTGTTTCATTCAGTGTGGCCCGATGGCGAATGGGAGGCGACTGCTTGAGCGAACTGAGCATGCCCGTGTGAGCAGGCTTATTGTGGTTCTGAGATGGCTGAGACGCGGACGACTGATGGCCTGCCACGGACGGTGATGCCTTGTCGTGCGGTGATGCACTGTCGTGCGATGCCAGTTGGGCTGCGGGGGCGAACGGCCCATCAGTGGCACGTGCAGCAGAAGATTGTTGCGGAGGGTCTTCGGGCTTCAATCGAGCCAATGCAGCCTTCGATGAAACCTTTTGCGAGGCCAGAGCCTCTGACAGCTGCGACCCGAACCGAAAAGATGCGGCGAGAGCGAGTGCACAGAGCCCAGGATAAATGAATTTCATCATTGCTTCACTTTCACGCCCAGGACTTCAGTACCCAATGACACTCGATTTGACAAGATAGACGTGGTTCTCTGAGTGACGAAGGCCGCGATTCGCGGCCTCTGGCATTCATCACTCAGAGAGTGATGGCTACTATAAACGCGAATCGAGTACCATTGCGCTGGCGCCTTGCCCCTCACTTATTGATCGAGCAAGGCTTTAGCGGCTCTAACAAAATGGGACAGGCACCCTCCAAAGATCGTTTCTTGTGCGTTTTCTGTGTTGTCCAGGAGCCAGTCCCGGTTTTGTTAGGCGTTCTTAGTTCATGACCATCAAACGAGGTTCGTCTGTGTAAGCCGATGTTTCCGCATCTGAGTCGGGATCCGTTTCCGCGCGGCCGATCGAATCGCGCCAGTCCGGCTTTGCGGCTTTCAGGTCGGGAATCAGTGGCTGATCATTCAGCGTGGTTTCGAGACGTCGATTGTTCATCAATGGCACTTCAAATCCCGGAGCCTGGCTTCGGTTCATGTAGTGTCGGTTCATCGCGACGCAGTCGTCCTGAAACCAATCGTTCCGCGGAAGCGGATCACCATCCGGACCGTCAGCCATCGCGGTCATCGGCAGGTCCATTGGCACTCCGTTGTCTGACAGGTCATTGTTCTGGACAAACATCGCTTCCCCGGTCGACGTTCCATCAAGCCGGGCGCCGGTGCCATACATGCGGCTGTGAACGGCCAGCGAGCCGGCTCCCAGCAATGCCACATAATAAGGGATCTCAAGCGCTTCCAGACTGACGAACTGAGCAGCAACGATAAATCCAATGAGCGACGCAATTGTCATGCGAGCCGCATCCGTGAACCAGACGTCATCGTTTTTCTTCATTCGCTGCAGCAGCAGCCAGCTGCGAAAGATGGTCACAAGATAAAAGCCAAGAAACATCATGATGCCAGGTACGCCAAGTTCCACAGTGGTCTGTACCCAGAGACTGTGAGCTTCCTTTCCGGCCGGCCATCCATATTCATGCGCATGCAGCGGCCAGTGGTCTGGCCCGCAGCCCATAATAGGATTTTCCATCAGCAGGCTGGCACAGTCCTTCCATAGATCGAGTCGGCTTTGAGCCGATGCTTCACGAACCCCATCATTCTCGGAGAACGTGTCAAAGAAGCGGTCGCGAACTTCCGGTCCAGCCAGTACAACAGCGGCCAGCAGGCCGCCGGCAAACATCATGTAGTGCGTGGTTGTTTTCTTAATGATGAAGAAGGACACGCCGGCAAAGACGACGCAGGCCAGCATAGCACCGCGCGAGAATGAAAACAAAATGGCATGACCCATGAACGCTGCACACGCGGCAATAACGGCCTTCTTCCAGACGGCTTCTTCGTGGAGAAACAGAAAGAAGGCGACGCCGAGGGCCGTGACCAATCCGATCGCCGCTGAATTGTTGTCGACTCCACCAAAGCCGATATGCCACAGATAGTTGTAGCCACTGAAGTACCAGCTGTTCATTTCCATTGCGACATAACCTTCGCAGATGACAATGGTCCAGGCCAGTCGTTTCAAATCGGTGATGTGGCGAGCTGTGGTGACTCCCACAAGAAAGGGCAGCAGAATTTTGGCCTGCTGTTCCACGTAGTACCAAGCATGAGCCGGGCTATCTGCCTGAAGGGCCAGAAACACGGACCAGACCCAGGACCCGACAAAGAGCATTACGATGCGCCGGCCTGGTCCCAGATCCCAGTTACCGCAGCAGCGAACAAGCCAGTTTAGCAGCATGGCTCCGGCGACGATCAGACTGAATCGTCCGCCCGAGATATGACTACTCCAGAGAAACTCGGGGCGCAGAATGGCGAGTGCGACATAGGCCAGAAAGCCGTAGTAAGGACTGATGAAGGATGTGGAGACACCCAGCACAGTCAGCAGCCATGTGAAGATCAGCCCCTTCATTTAGACACCTCAGTATCGCTTCGGATCCATGGCTCCGGCTGTTCGAGCAACTGATCCAGAGCCGCCAGGCAATGGTCCCAGGAATGATGCAGCTGCACGAATGCAGAACCTGCCATTCCCAATTCCTGCTGCAGGCTCTGGTCATCAAAAACGCGGGACACAGCCTGAAACCATTCGGCAGCGGAATCTGCACGCAGCAGATGCAGACCGGGCTCCGCGGCCAGGCCCTTGAGAGGCGCTGGTGAGCAGATGACGGGCCGTCCGCAGGACATGGCTTCCAGAACCTTGTTCTGAACGCCTCGCGCAATCTGCAATGGCACGACGGCGCAAGTCGCTCGGTGCAGCCATGGACGCACATCGGGAACGGAGCCAGTGACTTCGATGCCTGAAATTGATGCGAGCGCCCGAACTTCTGCAGTCGGAGATTTTCCAACCACGCGGAACATTGCCGCCGGATAACGCTCACGAATTTTCGGAAATACGTTGTTCGCAAACCAGACGGCCGCGTCCGCATTCGGCTTGTAATTCATCACACCGACAAAGACGCACGAAAATTTGTCGACTGCGACATCAGGGGCAGGGGCAAAGTATCGAAAGTCCACTCCGTTACCCACGGCCGCAATTCGTGTGGTCTGGCAGAACGAGCGAAACAGACTGCATTCCGCGTCACTGACGACAAGCAGTCGGTCACAGGTTTCGGCCAGTTTTCGCTCCACCTGACGCAGGCGTTCGCCTTCCATGCGATAGACTCGCGACATTGGAAATCCGGCTGTGGCGGCATAGTCGAACCATTTCTGGCTGTCGACATCAATCAGATCCACCCAGCGGGTTGCCGGTTGATTTATAAAAGGCGAAAATAGATACCGAGCCACGCCCGATGACGATGCTATTAGAGCGGTATAAGAAACACCCTTGTCCCAGGCGATCAATGTCCGCTTCAGTTCTTCGCAGTCAAACAGCCCTTCGGTAACGGTGCCACCCGACAGCAGCGAATACAGCCCTGCGATGTATCGTTTTTTGCCGGCATGCGGAATCACTGCCAGGCGATGTGTGACCTTGCGCAGTTCGATCATCGTGGCGACGGTCACAGGTTCATCGGCCAGACAAACCAGATCCACGTCGGCTCGTGTCGCGAGATACTTCAGGACGTTCCACGTACGAATACGGTCGCCTCGATCTGGCGGCCATGGAACGCGGTGAGTGATGTAAAGGATTTTGGGACGCATTGGATAGAGTTGCCAGATGCGGACGTCGCATCAGTGAAGTAGAAATCAGTTCATCAGTGCGAAGTTAGGAGGCAAAGTGTTTCAAACATATTTTTGGGAAGACTGCTGAACGCAGTCTCGTGGCCGCATCCCGGAGGGGCCGTCTGTGCTTGTCAGCATCGTGGCTAAAGGACTCGTCGGCATTTTGTTTCGAATGTGCTTTCTGCCCGCCCGCGGCCGAGTAAGCATCCAGCACTTCGGTCATTGTGCCCAGGCGGAACTCCGTCAACATCTTTGACAGTTTTGGCGCCATGGTCCGCAGGTTTTGATAATGGCGAAAGCGTGACTTCAGCGAAGCGGCGATGCGGGGCTGTTCGACATCGACTTCCCACGGATGCAGATAAACATTCAGCGGCCGCCCTGCATTGCGAATCTGACGCAGCAGGCGCGACGTGATAGCCCATGGGACCAGACGCAGGTAGCCGCCTCCGCCAACGGGGACGGTGAGTCCCGCGATCTGACAGGTCATACCGGGGAATTCACGAATCTGGCCCGCTGGTCTGGCAATTACATGGGGCGATTTTGGAGAACCGGGAATTCCATATCGATCGTGGCGAATCGGATAAATACTGGAATCCACTTCGAAGCCTTCTTCGATCAGGATATCCAGCGCCCAAAGAGATTTCTGAGTGATCGAAAAACTGGGCGCACGGAACAGTTTGACCGCCATTCCTGTAATGGACTGCAGCGTATCGCGTGCCTGGACCAGGTCACTGCGAAATCGCTCGGGCCCCAATTCATAGACAAGCTGATGCCAGTGACTGTGACATCCAATTTCATGGCCAGCCGCCTGAATTTCACGGACCAGGCCGGGATACCGTTCAGCCACCCAGCCCAGAATGAAAAATGTTCCGCGCGTATGATGTGCGGCAGCCAGTTCCAGGATCCTGCGAGTACTCTGCTCAACGCGACATTCGTAATGATCCCAGTCGCTGGGACTGATCACGGACGCGAAGGCTGAGACCTGAAAGTAATCTTCCACATCGACCGTGAAGGTTCCATCAGGTTGTGTGGTCACAGGAAGCATGGGCTGGTTTGTCTTTACGTTCTGACTTCAACGGAAAATCGTACGGGCCGATGTTTAATTGTTTTTCGGGTGCAGACATCGTTGCGAATGCAGAGATGAGCCCATCGCGTGGCAACTCGTTGAGCCACCACGTTCCGGGCTCATTGTTGCTTTATGACTGGATCATCCGCACAACTTCCTGCTGATAGCCGTAGGTCTGTCGCTGGAAGTCCGAATCTGCTCCGACCATGATGGCGCCCAGCAGCGGAATCTGCAGGCTGCGGAGTGAGTCGCGTGCCTGAGTCACATACTGGACTCGGCTGTAATCCTTGCGAGTCGCCAGAAGAACGATATCCGCGTTCTGGGCAATCATGGATGGCTCTGCGACGAACAGCAGCGGTGAGGTGTCGATAATCACAAAGTCAAAGCGCGACTTCAGCTGCTGAATCAGACTGCGTCCTCCGTCGACCGCCAGCAACTGCTGAACACGCTGATCGACAGTTCCAGCACCGATGAACGTCAGGCCGGGAGCCTGTGTCTGCTGCCTAATATCATCCAGCGCTACTTCACCGCGCAGATATTCGCTCAGGCCTGGGCCCTGCTTGCCTTCGACCATCAGATGAGCGGACGGACGACGGAAGTCGCAGTCCACCAGAGCCACTCGTTTTCCGGTCCGCGCCAGACTGGCGGCCAGTTGGCAGGAAACGGTCGTCTTGCCTTCATTGGCGGAAGCCCCGGCGATCAGAATCGAAGCCGGACGTGAAGGATCAATGTGTCTCATCAAAAACGTTCGAACGACGTCCATGGATTCGGTAACCGCGCGATTCCATTCGTCATAATCAACTTTGCCTGCAAAAATTCCGAGGCCCAGCAGACCGCCGCGGTCGGGAGACGGAATCGTTCCGACCAGACGCAGGCCGACTTCGCTGGAAATGTCCGTGGCTGCTCCGATTCGATAGGAATACCATTCGAACAGTGTGAAGCCGCAAACGATACAGCCCAAAGTCGCGAGGCCCGCGAGGATCGACAGCTGAGTCTTCTTCTTCACTTCCGGCTCTTCCGGAATGTTGGCGTCCTGAACAACCGTAATTCGATCGGGTGCGTAAAGCTCGACTTCACGTTGAACCTTCGTTGTGCGCAGATCGTCACGCAGCTTGATGTCGGTTTCGATTTTTCGTTTCTCAGCTTCCAGTTCGATAATGCGTTTATTGAACTCGGTCAGGCGATCCTTCTGCTGTTCAACATCTGTCATGAGCTGTTCGCGCTGACGAACCAGATAATCCATCCGCGACACCGGGGCGCCGCCTGACTGCGGGGCCGTGCCGGCGCCCATTATCATCAGAATCTGCTGTTCCTGTTTCTTCATGTTTACCAGATCCGGATGATCCGGGTTTCGCAGCTGAGATTCATACTGTGCAATTCTCGTTCGCAGCATGATCAGGTCGCGCTGCAGTATCTGAGCCGGATTGATGGCTCCAACTGGCTCTGCCGCAGGAATTCCAGGCAGAGCCAGTCCCATCAGACCGTCCGTGTTCATCTGGCTTGGGAGGACTCCCTGTTGAGTCAGCGATGCGCGAGCCGCTTCTTCAGCACGAATTCGACTGTTGACTTCACGCAGTGTTTTTGAAAGATCGTCGAGATTATCCTGAACGAGTTTTTGCTGGATGATGGCTGTTTCGGGATCGAAGGTGCCAAGGTTCTCACCGAGTTTGTCAATCCGTTCCTGAGCCGCCACGACCTTCTTGTTGATCTCTTCAAACCGCTCTTCCAGCAGACGCAGTTCACTGATCTTGGCGTTCTTGGACATGTAAACCGCCTGATCCAGATAGGCATCCTTCACGGCGTTCAAGATCAAAGCCAGATCGCGCGGGTGTTCGCCTTCAAGGCTGACTTTCAGAAACTCGGCGCTGATCTGGTCATCGGCCTTCAGTCTGACCATTAGCCAGTCGACCGGGTGTCCCACCTTTTTCAGAGTTGGACATTCGACAACCTGAGGAGTTCGCAAAGCGGCCGTGATCACCTGGCGGCTGAGCATATAATTCTTTTGAGACTCACGATAGGTCATGAAGTCTGTTTCCCGCTGAGGACCTTCGCCAAAGGCCAGCTTGCGTTCATTCTGCTCAATCTTCAGGATCGCTGAAGACTGGTACGTCGCCGGAATGAATTCCCAGACCGCGGCAGTCGCCAGCAGAGCCGCGGGAATGGCAATGGCAAGTGCCGGAACCCAGCGTCGGCGAAACGCAGTCAGAATTCCGATGGCCGTCAGTTCCCGACCCAGTGGTGCGGATCCTCTGCGGCCGGACATTCCATCCGGACGACTGCTGATTCGGTTAGGGGAATTCTGAGCGGCTCGCGGATCCTGAGTCTGAACGGTCATCGATGTCTCCGATTGCTGCGGCAGTATTCCGCAACCTCACATGACCAACGGTCTCGAAAAGCCCGTCGGATCTGCACAGACTGCCGGTCATCTGAACTCGGGAACACCCCGGGCGCTGTGGTTGACCTGTCTCAGCCTGCCGGAAACCTAGTTCAAAAAAATCCCGGGATGTCAGAAACGCGAAACAAATGACGCTGGCAGTGGACAACATGTGTTCGTTAAACGCAACCCTCGCAATCTGCACCGGTTGCAACGAAAAAAACGATCGCTCCGTAAAGAGCGATCGTTTTAGAAAGAAGCGCCCGGTGATCTCTCCCGCTGACTATTTGATTTCGCGAATTCGAATGTTTTTGAACTCCGCCCACATGGGTTTGCCTGCATGCAGCTGCAGTGCCAGAACGCCTTCCTTCAGAGCCAGGCTGGGGTCGTTGTCCGTGAAATCCAGAATCAGTTTTCCGTTCATGGTGTGCTGAATATGGTTGTCCTTGGCACTGATGATCACATCATTCCAGTCGTCGAGATGAAAAAGTTCTTTCCATCCCGCCTCGTCAATCAGAGTTGTGCTTTCTGTCTTTTTCCCGTCCGTTTCCCACGAAGCCTTTTCACCCACCAGGCAAATCCGGCCGCGCTTGCCGCCTTCGTCGTAGATGAAACCCGAGATGTTCGGGAAATTCACTTCGTTGCGAAGTTCATGCTGATAACCGCGAACGATCCATTTGTTCCTGGGATTTCCCTCAGTGATGTGCTTTGAGCGATACTGAATGCCCGAATTATTCAACGCATTACAGCGGAAAGACAGACGCAGTTCGAAATCCTTTGTCGTGCCATCCTTCCAGATCAGAAACGTGTTGCCGTCCGCTTTCTTTTCTTCAGTGGTTTCGCCGTGAATGACTCCGTCTTTGACGTTCCACAGGTCCGGATTGCCGTCCCAGCCTGTCAGGTCCGTGCCATTGAACAGGATCTTCATGTCCGCTGTTTCCGCGGGGGCATCATCCGCGTGACCTGCTGAACAAAAGCCTGCAACCAACGTCAGAGCCACAACAAAACGCAACATATTGATCTCCGGAACACGCAAAAGATGGATTTGGGAAGGTCTTTTGGAGGCCTACTGTACGGTCAAAACGACCGCCATTCCACCGAATGGTATAGAAGTTCAACAGCTTACACGTTCAAGGGCTCCAGCCCTGGAACGCACTGTTAGAAGGCTCCCGCCTCCAAATCCCCATTAAACCACACGTGCATAACAATCAGCGAACTAAACACGATAGTCCCGGAAAACTGAAACGCTTCATTTGAGACTCCAACCCCACCACACTAAGCTGGCCCGGCTGTCCCGGAACGTCTAACCAAACCGTAGGGTATGACAAGCAAACCCAACCAGTGACAGCCTTCTATCGCTCACTAGATCTCGCGATCCACACCAGGGCTCCACCAGAAAAATTCAGTTTGCGACGGCACACCAACAAATCTCCCAGGACCAAATCCCGGCACCTTGAAATAAACGCACCCCTGACGGATTCACAACGAACGGCGAGCATGAACTTCGAAGTCTCAACGCAACGCTGTCCAAAGGCTCCGCCACTGCCGTCACGACGCTGGAGAGCAACGTCGCGGAGCTAATCCTGAAGGAATACCTTTCCGTCCAGACTCCCGTCGAGAAAGCGTCAGTCACTGAATGAGCCCGGAGGAACTGAAACAGCACATTCGCCAGATCACAGTGTGGAAACGCGGCGAACAGCGAGCACCGCATAAACCGTTGTTGTTGCTGTACGCATTGGAACGATGTCTGAATGACGGCTCCTTTCCCTCTTCCTTTCTTTGGGCTGGTTTTTCCTGCTTGGAGGTCGAGGGGCAGTTCGTGAGCAGTCGCACCGACGAGCGGCTTTTGAATCGCGCAATGCAAATTAATACGGTTGCCGTCCTTCAATGACAGTAAAAGTCCGATTCAACGGCAGATCAACCAGAATCTGTTGATCTCCATTGGGCCAGGAGATGACAGCCTTCTCAATATGCTGAATCTCACCGAGACCAAAATGAAGTATTTCTGATGAAGCAGAGGCAAAGCTGCCTCCATTCTTCAACTGCCTCAGAATCACTCGCCCAGAATCTGTATGAATCTCAACGACGGTTCCCGTCGGTATTCTGGTTCCGTGCTTTCCGATGAGTCGAATACCAATCCATTTTCGTTGAGGATTCTCAGATTCGTTCCGAAGCACTGCGACACTACTGTCGAGGCTTGAGATGATCAGATCAATATCTCCATCTTCATCAATGTCACCGGCCGAAACACCACGGGAACTATGAGGCGTGTGGAAAAAGTCTCCGGCATGTGCAGAGGCATCCAGAAGTTGCGCCCCGTCTTTGTTAGACAGTAACCATGGCGTCTGCAGAACCGTTGATTCTGCCGGATACTTGATCACATGACCATTGGCAACAAAAGCGTCTTCGTCTCCATCGTTATCAAAATCTGCGAGGACTGTTCCCCATCCAACTCTCTTCGTTGAAAGTAACTCAAGACCAAACCCTGTTGAGAGCTCCTGAAACAGCAGATCGCCAATATTCGCGTAGAAGCAAATTGATTCATGTTCATAATTTGTCACCCAGAGATCTGGTTTACCGTCCAGGTTGAGATCGCCACAATCCACGCCCATGCTGCCATTGACAGCGCCATTGCATCCAACGGCGGTACCAGATCTCCAGCCAATCTCTGTTAGCTCACCACCATCGTTCGAGTAGAGAAAATTTGGATCAGTGTCATTTGCAACGTAGAGATCCAGATCTGAGTCCAGATCAAGGTCGACCATGATTGCACCCAGGCCCTTGCTCGGAGTGCTCCGGGGCAGCGACTTTCTCAGGAATCGACCATCTCCATTCCCGGTGTAGAAATCATCTGTTATGCCCGAGAAACTGCGGGGCGGACAGATCTCCCTATGTCTCTTATCCGGGGACATACAAACCGGATGATTACCCAACGACCAGTCGGCGTAGCGCACCACATACAAATCAGCAATCCCGTCTCCCGTAACATCGCCAAACACTGCGCTCGAACTCCATTCCTGTTCCGTCAATCCTGCGCTGTTTGCTGTCTCCAGAAAACTTCCATCACCCTGATTCAGGAAAAGAGTCAGCGCACCATAGCCGGTCAGCAAAACATCAGTGAATCCATCGTTATCAACATCATGAATCGTCACGCCATGACTGTAAGATACGGCTTGCTGAAGACCTGCCGGTTCATCGCAGCGTTGAAAAGCAATTCCCGTGTCTTGACGAAATAAACCGTTTTTCTCACCTCTTATGCCGGAAGCGGAAATATGACCGCCACCTGCAAAAAAAAGATCCAGCTTCCCATCCTGGTCGAAGTCAAAAATTCCGACACCTCCTCCCAAAGATTCCAGAATCGTCGACATTTCAGATTCGTGCGAATTTCGGTAGTGAAAACTGACGTTCCACAGGCTGGCACACTCCGTGAAACGAATCTGCGGCACTACTGCTTTTGACGGCTGTGAAACCTCGGCATCACGGCAGCCGACATGAAAAATCATGCACCAAATGCAACAAACAATTAACCGCCTCATGGAGTATCGCTCATCTAGGACGCTATGAAAAATCGGAACCCTGATCGCTCGCGGCAGAAGTGCTTCCTTCTGAAATAGATTTCGGCACCTCGCTCGATCAGCGAGGATAAATTCTTCATAAGTCAGGCCAACAGGAATATCCCCGAGGCACACGGCATTCGAAGAATCGACCGCAGCGTCCCGAGTGTCGTCATTCTTTCGCATAGAAAACCAATCCAGCTAGGATGCATTCCTGCTGAATGGAGTTCCGTTGTATGACTCCGCTGGCGGCTGGACAAGTCTCACCAAGGCTTTTGTGCTGTTCTCATAACTGAGTTCTGGTATGATTCAGCCTGACAGCTGACAGTTGGTGAACCTTCCTCACTCACGAATTCATGCGTGGGAAGTCAACAGCTTCGTTTCAGTGACATTTTTCCAACAGGCATCTCCCCCGAATCTCTTTATGCAATCACTGCTGTTTCGGACGTCTCTGGTCGCAGTCTTTCTCAGCGGATGTGGCGGTGATGCGGCACCGCCAACGTCAACATCAGGCGAAGCCGTCGATGAGGTGGATGCGGTGGAGTTACACCTGCAGGTCGTCACGTTCTGCGGAAACTGTCATGCCTGTCCTTCACCTGATTCTTTTCCTCGCGACGCATGGTTTAATGAAGTACAGAGGGGATTCAAGTTTTACGATGAATCGGGCCGCGAGGACCTGCAGCGACCACGTCCTGTTGATGTCGTCGATTACTATCGCGCAAGAGCTCCGGAAAAGTTGTCAACAGCAGTCACTCGCTTCAAGCCAGACTCAAGCCTGCAGTTTCGGAAAACTCAGTGGCATTCAAAGTCGGCTGGCGATTCTCCGATGATATCTGCTCTGACAATCCGTGTGTCGCAGGCAGATACAACCAAAAAGATTATTGCGTCCGACATGCGGACCGGGGAGATCGTTGAGATCACGCCCGGTCTGGAGAGCTGTACTGCCAGACTCATTGCAAAACTTAAACATCCGGCAAAAACAGTGTGCTGTGACCTCGACAGGGATGGAAAGGAAGACCTCCTCGTCGCAGAACTTGGAAGCCAACTGCCGTCCGACAATCGAGTGGGAGAAGTCGTATGGATTCGGTCAATTGATTCAGAAGTCCCCGAATCCCCCGTCGTGATCGCGGGCAGATTAGGCCGCGTCTCAGACGTCGTGGTTCTGGATGCGGACAACGATGGCGATCAGGATATTGTTGTGTCGGTCTTTGGCTGGCAAAAAACAGGAGAAATCCTGCTCCTGGAGCACGCTGATTCGGGGGGCAGTCCCTCGGCAGCCAGATTTTCGACTCATGTGATCGATGCTCGTCATGGCACTATTCAAACAGGCGTTTACGATATGAACAGAGATGGCACGCAGGACCTGCTGGCACTAATTAGTCAGGAACATGAACAGATCGTCCTGTTTCCGGGCAAGAGCGACGGTCAGTTTGATATCCCCCGGGTTGTTTTCGACGCCGGCGAGCCGGCTTTCGGCTCAAGCAGCATGGGGGTCGTTGATATCGACAACGATGGTGACCCGGATTCGATTTATACAAACGGTGATACGCTGGACAGTTATTACGTCAAACCCTATCACGGCGTCCACTGGATGGAAAACGAGGGAACCTTGCCGTTTCAACATCACAGGCTGGCCACTTTCGCGGGCGCGACCTGTGTGGTTCCGGGAGACTTTGATGGAGATGGAGATTGTGATCTGATCGCATCCAGCTTTCTTCCAAAAATCCTGAAGACGCAAATCCAACAGAGCTCCTACCCGACATTAATCTGGCTGGAGCAGCAGAAAGGGCGTTTCGATTCGTATTTACTCGAGACTGCGGAAGTGGGGCACATGGTAATACTTGCCGACGATCTGGATGCCGATGGTGCGTCAGACCTGATTGTTGGACACTACATTGACGGCTCTTATTCAGGGACGCCTTCCGTCAGCATCTGGTGGAATCGCAGAACGAAAGCTAGTCCGGGAGAACGAGGAGTTCAGGTCGATCTTCCCTGATCACAAAACGACCATGGACCGGGATGTCGTCAAAACGTTGAATTGAGCGGTTTGGCCAATGCACAACAAGTGAAAAATGAGTCCCGCTGCCAGGGAGCGAAACAACCATCCGATTTTCATTGCTTGCCTGAAATCCGCTGCCCGACACCAAAAAATAATAACTCGTCTTGCCGGAAGAGATCACCTCCACCATAGCTCCGGTGGGGATACGTTCGGATTGCTGACCTATCAATTTCAAAGAAACGCCCATGCCGACGGCTTCGCTCAAATTCGTCAGGAGAGCGGCGGGACTTCCTGCGTGAGTCACACACAAGTCTTCTCGCTGATCACCATTCCAGTCGAGCTTTGCTACAGCCCGCCCGTAATTACTTTTCGAAAAGTAGGCCCCGGCTTCGGATTCCTCACACAGCAGAAAACCATCAGAGCCATTATTACGAAACATCTCCCCCTTCATTGCAGATCGGATACCAAGTTTCGAGTAGTCCTCAAGGTGCCCGTTCGAGATAAACAGATCCAGATCCATGTCAAGGTCTGCGTCCAGAAACTGTGTTCCCCACCCCATACTTTGAACGCTGATCTCGCGCAAGCCATGGGTACGCGTTTGGTCCAAAAAAAAACCATCTTGCTGCTGAATAAACAGACTGTTTGGCTGTCCGACAAAATTCGTAACGAACAGATCAAGCAGCCCGTCCTGGTTCACATCACCCGCAGCGATGCCCATACCGGCCAGCGGAAGTCCATCATCGCCAAACTCCACGCCACGAAAGCGGCTTTCAGTCATAATACTTTCATCCTCACCGGATGTTTGAAACTGCATCAGGCGATTGGGAGTCGTGTCATTGGCGACAAAGATGGAGTTGCCCGTCTCCGGTATCAAGCGTCCGGCAATAATTCCCATCCCTTTGCCGATCATGCCCATGGAGTCGGCGTCAGGGCTTACTTTGCAAAAACTACCATCACCCTGATTCAGGATTACTTCATCCACTTCGCCAGCAAACAACGTTGGTCGGCACTGCACAGGACGTCCGTGACTATTGCAACTCCGAGCAATTGCATCACCATTCAGATAATGGACAACATAGATTTCAGGGAAGGTATCACCATTCAGGTCGCACATTGCCGCGGACATCGACCACCCGGCTTGATGCGCAGAATGCAGATCGACACAGGCGGAAAAAGTGCCGTCACCGTTGCTCAGGAATAACTTATCTCGACCAATATTGCAGACGTAAACGTCACTGAATCCGTCTCCATTGACGTCACCAACAGCGACTCCCTGGCCGTAGTCGGAATCATCAAGCCCCGCAATCTGATCAACTCTCTCGAACGACTTTCCTCTGATGTTGCGATAAAGAACGTCTGTCGCCTCACGTTCATCAGAACTGTATCCCGGCGTAATACCCTGTGAAAACCAAAGATCGGGCCAATCATCCGAATCGATGTCGACGGCCGCCACTCCGCCGGCGCTGATTTCATACATTCGGGGAGCCGCAGCACTACGGTAACCTGCAAACTGAAAGTGTAGCCCGACTTCAGACGCATCGTCGCGAAAGCTTATCCCTGGAATTATTTTCCGCAGGTCCACAGTCTCGCCTTTCCCATCCAGCAGGGAAATCACGGGGACCGGAATGCGTCTCAATGGGTCTAAATTCTCGTGAAGAGAGACAAAAGATGATCCCTTCCTGATTTCCGCGTTGAGCGTTGCAATTCGATTTGCTGCGGAATCAGAGTTCTGACCGTTTTTCCGCACCAGCTGTTGCCATCCAATGGCCTCAGTGAGACGTCCCATAGATTCCAGATGCTTACTGATTTTCTCTATTCGGTCCACCGAAGGGAATATCCCTTCGCTCTCACTATCCACCACCAGAGCCTTAAGTTTAACGACCTGCTGATGACGAAATGATAGCGTCCCGGCCAATTCCAGGAACTCTGTCTTAGGAAGCAGGAGCATGAGCTGATAGAGCGCACCAGCATGATCTGAGTCGCCAGAGATGGACTCCGCAAAACAACGAAGAGCTCCTGCAGAGTCTTTCTTCTGGAGGCACCATAATCCTTTGACATACCAGACATTCGGATCAGTGTCACTATCGGCGGATTCCGGTAGCTGTGAATTCCAGCGAGGGATCAAGTCCCATAGGCCGGAGTTTACCAAGGCAACACCAAGGAAGCCATGATAGGCACTGTCGATGACTCCATTGAGCAATCCTTGTTCAACGACCTCTGTCAGGATGTGTGTGTCACTGTGGTTCGAGTTACCTGAGCTGTGAAAAAATAGTGATCTCCAGCGTCTTTCCACAGGATCAGAAAGCAACACTCTGATCATGGCAGCATCCGATGAATCAATCCAGTGTTTCTCGGGCCAGGCGACCGCAAACAAAGCTGCAGATGGACATTGGCCTTGATGCACCAGTACATTCAAATGCTCACGAATCTGGCGATTGCGTCCCTGAACTCGCAGCAGTTCCATCAGACCGACCCGTGCCTTTACGTTGTCGAAATCTGCAGCCAAAGCCAGATGATACTGCCGCTCCGCGTCATAGATGGCTCCTTCAGACAGGGAGGCCTGTGCCGCCAGAAATCGTTGGTTCGATTCCGAAAGCTGACTGCCCTCTCTATGTTCGGAACGACATCCCACAGATGAAGTCATAAAAGAGACGATCACCAGGCTCATGAGTTGTCCGGTAACGGTTCTCATGAAAACTCTCAACACGGAGTAACTTTTCGTAACATCCGTATCAGAATCTTTCAGAATGGTCTTCAGCGGACTCTGCATTGAAGTTAATGGACGCATCATTCACTTTCCGGAAGAACGTATAAGTGATCGCGCCCCTCCACCACTGCCATCCGACCGGAAACCGGCATTTGGAGGGTTTGTGTTTTTCCTTTCGGCCATGCTATCGTGAGGGCCACACTTTTGCGGCTGCTGGGACCCAACCCAAAGAACAGGCATTTCTGGTGGGAAGCCATATACCCATCACCTGCAGTGACTTGCCGGCTGACGACTCTGTTCTCAATTGCAACGGTGGTGCGACATCCTACCGGAATGCGGGGCGAATCGTCTCCGATAAGCTTCAATGTTGAATACCGACCCCGTTGCCGAGAGGTGTTCGTCAGAATGACCGCATCCTCAAGGAGATTGCTGACCGCAAAGTCTGTCAGCCCGTCTCTGTTCCAGTCGATGACCGCTACGCTCCGCCCCAAATGCTGGGCCTGAAACCAGGGGCCGATCGTACTGTTATCGACATGGCAAAATCTCTGTCCGTCCGAGTTCATGAAAAACAGGGGGGGCATCTGAAATAAACTGCCGGAATGTCTCTGATCGTTTACATGGCCGTTGACCATAAACAAGTCCTGCCAGCCATCGTTGTCAACATCTGAAAGTACGGTTCCGAATCCAAGTGTCGATCGGCCTGGATCAGTCAGCGAAAATGCGTGAGTCACATCGTGATAGGAATGGTGCGATGTCTGCAGATATAGCGTATTGGTTTCATTTTCAAAGTTCGTTATGAAAAGGTCCCCGAGAACGTCGCCGTTAACGTCACCGAACGCGACCCCCATGCAGGCTGTTGCCCGTCCGGCCCCATTAATCGCGAGCCCTCTTGCATTTGCGTGTTCTGAAAAAAAACCAGGGTGAGAATCCGGCGACGCAAAGAAGTGGTTGGGACACCCATCGTTCGCCACAAACACATCCAGCCGGTTACGATGCTCAAAATCCGCAACGATAATTCCCAGTCCCCTGCCGTTCGGAGCGACGAAGCCGTTTGGTAGGGTCTGATCCCGGAAGTCACCATCGCCGACGGCTCCCAGAAACTGGTCCTGCGCTGCGTCAAATTGGTCAGGTCGGCACGTCTGCTTTTGTCCTGACGTGTCATTGCAGACACGACTGAAAACATCTTCACCGGCAAGATAGTTTACAACGTAAATATCGACATGACCATCAAGGTTGAGATCAGCAATGGCACAGCTTGTAGACCACGAATCCTGCTCCATTGCGTTGACGTCACTCCTCTCAGTAAAGGTTCCGTCGCCATTATTCATATGCAGGCTATTGAGCCCGATATTCGCTACAAAGATATCCGGAAAACCATCATGATCGAGATCTCCTGAGGCCACACCCTGACTAAACCGAAGTTCTTCCACACGTGATTCTTCAGTCACGTTACTGAACAGTAATCCGCGTCTGTTTCTGAACAGTTGATCTGAGCACCGACTGCGAAAACTGTCTCCATCCCCGCCCTGGGCGAACCATAAATCGGGCCAGTCATCCTGATCGATGTCCAGAACCGCTGTGCCCCCTCCCGTAAACTCATGCATTCGCTGAAAACCCTCTTGCCCGCGCGGCGTACCATTAATGTACTGAAACTGGAGTCCCAAAGACTTCGTATCGTCTCTGAACGAGACAACTCCTTGTGGGTTTGCTCCAAAGCTCTCGTCGGATGACGATCCACGAAAACTGCCTGATGCCGGAAGTGGAAAGGAGGAATAATCAAACGTCAAGACTGAGGTCCCGGGTGGGTGCAGGCGGTAATTTCCAAAGTCATCAAACTTGCTCTCCAGACGAAACGCCGCTTCTCCAGCCAGACGACAGTTCGGGTACTGGGATGAACAGAGCCTGAACCAGCCGTAAGCCTCCCACATCAAACCAATTTCTTCAGCAGTTCCTGCTGTCTCCAGCAGCTGCGACTCTTCACCGAGGCTACTGACACGTTCGACGAGCTGGCGATATTTATCCAACTGCTGCGATTTAATCCTCAATGTGGAACTGACTGCAGCATCAAGTTGCTCAAGGCATTGTGCCAACTGATTCAGGGAGACGGCATCCGTTCCATCTCGCAGGATTGATTCGCTGAAGGCACGTACCGCAGTTGCATTGTTTCGGAGTCCCGCCTGCCACAGACCGGTGATCTTCCAGTATTGACTGTACTCCTTCGCCTCGCCAGGACATTCTTGATACCAGTCCGGCATTTGCCCGATCTCTGTCGACAGCAGAATCTCTCCCAACAGCAGCCACGCAGGGACGAAGTCCGGTGAATCGGAAATAAGCTTTTGTGCAGATGTTTTCGCTGACTCAAACCTGCCGTTCAGAAAATCAATCCGCGCATATCCCAGGCGGGCGAGATAATCGTCCATACGGATCTGCTCTCTGTCAGGAAGCAAGTCAGGAGAGAAGACTCGCGACTTTGACTGTGAGAGCAGAAAGAGGTGAAAGTTAGTAAATCGTCCTGCTCGAATCAGGTGAATAGTCGTCAGCACAAGCTCCTTTTCAAGCCCAACGACCGCGTAGATCTTCAGAAGATGTTCATGGGCTTCGATATCATCCATGTTCTGCTTGCAGGCTAACCGCAGACATCGTTCTGCCTCAGTCAAGTTTTTGAGTTGCTCCAACTGCAGTTTGCCGGACTTCAAATAGGATTGATATGCCCTCTGTGGATCAACGGCAGACTTTTCAAGCGATGCCAACGCCTCGGCATGTCTCTTTTCAAGGATCGCAATCTCTGCAGCGAGGAAATGAGCTGCAGCATTGCCCTCATCCAGACGAATGACCTGTGTCACGGCGTCCTGAGCCACCAGCAGATTGCCGCGCAGCATCTGCGTCCGGGCTTGTTTAAGGAGCGACTCTATTGACGGATGTGCCCCCAGCCAATACCAACAAGTCCCGCCGAGCATCAGCATCGCGAATAAAATTACGGAAAGAGTGCAGTAACGTTTGTCAGCAGGAATCATTGCCAACAACCCCGATCACGCCCGTGGTTTGGAATCATGACGTTCCTTGAAAAAAACGAATGGATGCAACACGACTACCGCCGCATCACAGTCGTGACCAGTGTTTGGCAATCTTCGAAAGCGAGGTGACGCAGGTTAATAACCGTGACAAGCCTGGCACGAGAATCGATTTATAAAACTCAGGGAAGTGACTGGCTATTTTCTGGCTCGGGAACGGTTACATTCGCCTTGATCGGCTCGTCTTTGCTACCTGACGTTGCGGACGCAATCAGTTGGATAGCTTCCGAATTACTCGGATCGAAAAGAAAAACGCTCCTTAGAACCGCTATCCCTTCGGCCGGGTCGCCATGCTCCACGAGTATTCTTCCAATTTCAAGCCTCACTTCCGCGTTCTGGGGATCCGACGATAGTTGGGAGAACAAGTCTCTGAGTTTCGACTGCGCCTGATGCTGTTCTTCACTTGCACGAAGAATCTCGTCAGCCTTGATGAGATCACTGGTGCGACGCAAGGCCATCGCATAGTGATAACGCGCCGCTGGGTCAAACGGCTTAATCCCGTAGGCCGCTTCCAGCAACGACAACGCCTTTTCTGGCTCATTTTTTGCCAGATGAATCTGCCCCAAAAGGCAAAGCGAATCGAAATGCCGTGAGTCGAAAGCTAAAGCGGCTGCCGCAGTATTTCCCGCGTCATCAACGAATCCCATTTTGAACTTTGCAGTTGCTAATCCCGAAAGAGCCTCGACATTGTGCGGGGCTTCGCGAAGACAGCACTCAAATGCGGCGACAGCTTCGGGCAGCTGATTCAGCTCCAGTCGCACGCGTCCAAGTTGCAGAAGCAGATCTATCGCCCCCGGGCTGATCTTCAAGCCCTCCTCGAATTCTGCCAGTGCCCGAGCCCAAAGTGCCCCCTCAAGATAGTACATACCCTCAACAAGCCACGGCCGCGAATCCTCGGGATAGTCGCGCTTCCATGCCTGAATGACCGCTAATGCCTGAGGAATCTGAAACGTCTGCAGATAACCAATCGAGACAGCTTCGCATAATTCCCTGCCATCCTCGCCGGGATCCAGGAAGAGGGATTCGATCTGCCGCTGAACTGGCAGGAACTGGCCACTTTGGGCCATGGCAAAACAATCTTCTGCTTTCACTCGTTTTTCAGAGAAGCCAAGTGCTGCAGACTCTCTGAGATTCAATGCCATAGCGTTTATGTTGCCACTCAGTCGATAAGCTCTCGCCAGGTAGAACCTTGCCTCACCGTTCGCACTGTCAAGCGTGACGGCAGTATCAAAATGCCCCACAGCCCTTTCTATCCGTCTGGATTCAAGAAACACCTTGCCTTGATGCAGGTGATACTGAATCTCTAAAGATCGCCGCCAAGTGAAAGCGGCCAACAACAAACAAACAACCCCCGCTGTCAACCATTTTTTTGGCCAACACGAGGGTCGTCGTGAATTCTTCGGGATTTGTGACACCGGCGTGACCCATGCCCAGGGAACTAAGACAAAAAGCTCACTCAGTGCAACGACCGACCTCAATCGCTTCCGAACTATTTGATTTCCAATTGAACATTGGAGTCACCCTCAGCGCTTACAAGGTGCTTGAGCGGAGAGTTTGATGCAACCGAGTAAGCCCGCGGAATATCAGCAGTAGGTTCTCCACCGCTGACGGATGCTTTTGTTGACGCTCCCGTTGCACCAGCCGTCATACTCGCCGGATCCATGACAGTAGGTGCATCCGATTTGCCTGCATGCACCGTCACTGTGTTCTCGCCGGGAACGGCCGAAAGAGCAAACTTCCCGTTTTCATCTGTAATGGCACTCCCAGGAATAACCGCACCGGGGCCATAAAATGAAACGGAGACGTTCGCCAGAGGATTGCCCTCCATCATCAAAGTGCCGGAAATCGGAACTGTTTTCTGAACCTGTGGATCGCCCGTTCCACATCCCGACAGGAAAAGTAGACCCAAAACCAGAGGAGAACACGCAAACCAACGACCATATCGAGGCCGTGAAGTAACTTTGGACATTTAGTAGACCTCACCGGTGACACAAATTAAAAAACACGTAAAAAAACGGCTCCATCAACCATCGATGAAGCCGTCATACAACTCGGAACCTCGCTACTTAGGAGTCGCCTCTTCCGAGCAGTTGATCAAATCAGAATTCGCCGACAACCTCCCCGTCACGACGATCCCCCAACCTCTGATGAGTCAGGTAGTCGATATTGTCGCTAATAAAACGAACTGCCCCGTCGCAAAGAACAGCTTGAACTCCACCGGTGTGCTGAGACTTGAAACCATGAGAGAAACCATGGTCATTCCAGTCGAAGCAACCTGCAGGAATTCCATACTGTGCCGCCAGAGCCGTTGTGTTTGGAGCCCTACGCCCCTCGCAGAAGTTCGGAAAGTTGATTGGAGCCGTGGTTGTTACCCATGGGGCATTGAAGTGGAGCCAACCGTTTCGGTGGTGGTCGTTGCACGGCGGAACAATCTCTCCAACCATGTAAGTATTTGACGTGCCGTCCGTGATCTGAGCGATTGTCGCGGCCCAAGGACCTCGAAGAGCAATGCCTGAAGCATGATTCGATCGATCCCCATCACCATGATGAGTGACGCCGAGGCCGAAGCTGTTGCCTCGATTGTTAACACCACAATCCCCTTGAGTATTCATGAATGAATTACCCATATTGATCGCATAGTTGTTCTTTGCAACGTTTGTGAAGGGATTCCGATTCGGTGTCGCCTCGGAAGGACAAACGAAGCCTGGAACCACCATCTGAGTCCAGAGTTGCCCGTTTGGCTGCGTTTGAAATTCGAGTCCCACGCCCGGACCATCAACGTTAAAATTCATTGCACTGAACGCTGGGGCCTGTTCAACAAAAGGCAGGAGGCGGACCATCCAGCTACCCTTTGATCCATTAGTCCAATCATTCACACCACCAGTCTCGTTGGGCGGATTGCTCCAGGGAGAATGCCATACGTTTAACGGAAACTGGCCATACGTATCGTGGTAGTTGTGCATAGCAATCCCAATTTGTTTAAGATTGTTTTTACACTGCGTTCGCCGAGCAGCCTCTCTGGCCTGCTGGACAGCAGGCAGTAACAATGCAATTAAAATTGCAATAATCGCGATAACGACGAGGAGTTCTATAAGGGTGAACCCAGCCCTTTTCATTCGCATTTGCACTTAAATTTCTCCCTGAAGTAGAGTAAAAAACAGGAAACTTCGCTAAAAAAAATGCCATCAATCTCAAGAAGTGTATACGGACAGCCACTGTGAGCTTTTGCGGATGATCGACCGGATGTCCGGATTTCGCAAGTGATTGTTATAAAAATAATTCGCAAACCTGAGAACTTTTTAAATTCCTTCCAACGCTGGGCGGGGCTGCCCCGAAACAGCGAATCTGAGTGTGTCTATGAGATCACATTGCAGGCTGTCTTCGTCCTTGTTCGCGATTGCTGGTTGCCTGATTTTCGCGATGGTGATCTCTGTGATGATGCTTGGCGAAGGCGAATCGCGCCAGCGACAGTCAGAGGTAATGCTGGATGAGGCGTGGACCGCCTATGGTTTGGGGCGCTACGAAGCCGCTTTGCAGTTAGCCAACCAAGTTCGGGAATTCTCTCCGGAGAATGTTCGCGCCATCCTCATCGTCGCGACAGCAAATGCCCGGTTTACCAGATTTGCTGAGGCTCGAAGCCTTCTGGTAAATCTCGATGAGAAAGAGCTCAGCGGACTTGGGGATCAGCTTTTTGAGTGCGGGTTGAGCTTCCGAATTCAAAAACAATTCGAAGATGCGGAAGAATGGTTTCTGAAATCGCTTGAATCCGCTGCCCCCCCGGAAGAGGCCGTCCGTGAACTCGTTACGCTGTATCGTTTTTCAGGCCGCAATCAGGCAGCGGCGGCTTTGTTGCGTCGACTTGTCGCCGATGACAAGGCAGAGTTGAGAGACATCCTGCTCCTGGCATTACCTTCAATGTTCTGGGCTGGTGAGCCGGATCTGTCTTCTTTGGAATCGACCAAGTTTCTCAACGACACAAATCCCATTGCGAATCTGGGACTTGCGCGGCAGGCCTTGAAAAAGGAACAGCCCCGAATTGCCGTAGACCTGCTCCAAAAGGCTATCTCTGCGGCCCCAGACCTGATTGACGCTCACGCCTGGCTTGGAGTGGCTCTGGTAAGGCTCGAAGACTATCCCTCACTTGCCGTTTGGGAACTCAATCTGCCGAAGATTGCGGTGGATCAGCCCATGGTTTGGTTTGCCAGAGGAGAACTTGCTGCCCAGAGGGGAATGGACAGCGCAGCGACACGATGTTTTTGGGAGGCTGTTAAAGGCGCTCCAACTGATGCGGTGGCCGTCATGCGACTTGGCCAGTGTCTCAGGAGGAGTGGTTACGTCGTTGATGCAGAGAATGTTTCGCAGAGAGCATCAAACGTTGCAAGACTGACCGCATTGTCAAGGGACCTTCTGGCAACTCGAGAATTCACGATTGCTCAGGAATTCATCAGGACCCTTGAGTCGCTGGAAATGACCGAGGAAGCAGCCGCCCTTTGTCGGATCGCAGTCAACTGGAAGCCCCGGCAGAAGTGGTATGGGGACAAGCTTCTGCAACTGAATTCACGAGCAAAAGGGCCAGTGCTGCCACTTGCGATGAGGCTGAAACTGACCGTGGACATTGCTGAGCGGTTCCCACTGCCGGGTGACGCGCGGGTGGCTATAAAGGAAAAGCACACTCCGGTTCACATCTTCGGAGAAAGGTCTCACTCGATCGTAAAGTTCAGAGAGGTCGCCGCATCGGCAGGTATTGAGCATACCTTTTTCAACGGGGCAGATGCTGCCGGGACAGGTGCATACATGTTTGAATTCAGCGGTGCGGGCATCGGAATACTGGACTACGACGGAAATGGCTGGCAGGACATTTACCTCACGCAGGGCAACCTCTGGCCCACTTCAGCGAGAACGACCGATTACAGGAATCGCCTCTTCAGGAATCTTGGAGACGATACGTTCAAAGAAGTTGGACTCCTTGCGGACGTGTCAGGCAGTGGGTACGGTCAGGGTGCTACGGTGGCAGATTTCAACAACGATGGCTTTGCTGATCTTTACATTTCGAATATTGGAGTCAACCGGCTTTATGAGAACAATGGAGACGGGACTTATTCAGATCGTACAAAGGCGACAGGAACGGGAGGGGACTGCTGGTCAATCAGTTCGGCAGCCGCAGATTTCAACGGGGATTCAAGGCCTGATCTGTTCGTTGTGAACTATCTCGAGGGGGAGGACCTCTGGACTCGACAATGTGCAGAGAATGGATTTCCAACTCAGTGCCTTCCACAACTGTTCCCGGCGGCTATGGATTGCCTCTATAGAAATCTTGATGAAGGCCACTTTGAGGATGTAACAATGGCATCGGGAATTGCCATCCCAAATGGAAAGGGAATGGCTTTGATTGCTTCCGACGTCAATCAGGACAGACTACTCGATGTCGTTGTTGCCAACGACACAGAACCGAATTTTCTATTCTTGAATTCTTCGACAGGAGCAGAAATACGATTCAAGGAAGAAGCTATTCTGAGCGGAGTCGCATTGGGAAGAGATGGCAAACCACAGTCGTCAATGGGGCTCGCCATGGCTGACATTAACCTCGACAGATGGAATGACATCTTCGTTACGAATTTCTATCAGGAGCCGAATAATCTGTTTGTGGGGATTGGCAACGCATTCTTTCAGGATGCGATGGCTCATAGCGGCCTTGCCGTCGAAGGCATGGCGTCAGAAGGCTGGGGGGCGCAGTTCCTGGATGCAGATCTTGACGGGCTTCCTGATCTGTTCGTGGCAAATGGACACTTGCAGGATTTTGCTCCTGATACTTCGGGGAAAATGCAGGCCCATTTCTTCCGCAACAGAGGAGGCGAGTTCCAGCTGGTCGATCCTGCACAGACCTGCGACTACCTTAAAGAAAAGCACTTCGGGCGATCAGTTGCCGTAGCAGACTGGAATCGCGATGGACGCCCGGATCTATGCGTCTCTCACGTCGACACGCCGACAGCTCTCCTGCAAAACGAAACAGATTGCCGGGAATCACACTTTTTGACGGTGAAACTTGTTGGAACTAAAGTTTCTAGAGATGCTGTCGGAGCAATCGTTTCCGTAGAACTCGATGGCACTACGCTGTCCGGCGATCTCAAGGCAGGCCATGGATACGCCTGTAGCAACGAACGCTCCCTGATGTTCGGGCTTGGGACCAGGGGAGAAATCAACAACGTCATCGTTGTCTGGCCTTCCGGTGAAGCACAAGCTCTGGGCAAGGTCACTCCGGATGCAGAAATTGTGGTGATTGAAGGCCAAGGCTTCTTCGTACTCCCGGACCATCGGTCCCTCGTGACGGAACCATAATGCGATTCAATGCACAGTTTTGAAATGGGCCTCATTAATAACAATGCCCCGCTTCGTTGCTGGGAATTGGGATAGGCTTTTTTGTTAAAATGTGGGAGATCTCTTTCTTTGTTGAGGAAAGGACTCGTGCATGTCGCGGCATACGGTGGTTGAATCGGCGGTGCTTGATTTGACTCTGGATCGAGAGGATCGAATGTGTCCGGAGTGCGGAAGACGGATGCATCTTCGGTGTCGTCGGCGACGGAGTATTTTGACGCTGGATGGACCACTGCTGCTGAGCGTCAGGCTCGTGCAGTGTTGTGATGAACGGTATGGAGTATGAAGCTTTACCGTGCGGAACAGGAATCTGGTTATCCCATGACAACCTGAACCTTGAGCATTGGTTCCGCTTGCCTAAGTCGCATGAACGGTAAACATTCGCTAAAGGTGAGGGCATCTGGCAAAAATGCAGGCAAAATCTCCTTTCCCCTCAGGATCGGGGAATATTTACCATGAACGTCGCAGGCATGGCCATCATCATGCGGGGATTCGTATCGTGCGTGAAGGAGCAACGCTGATTCCGACGCTCGATACTCACTCTCAACATCCAGGCGTTTTCACCGAAGAGGAACTGGTGGGATTCGCCACGGCGACCGCTCCCGCACAAGCCAGCTCGCATCTCAGCAACGGCACGGCGCGATGCAAAAAGCCGCCCGCTCAAAAAAAGCGAATCCTGCTCCTGAATCAACTGGAAGACCGGATCCTCAATCCCAGAGACTAAACGGGCCATTGTTTCTTTCCGCTTGATTCTTAGTCCTTGCGGCGGTCTTTGCGAGACACCCACGGGATATCGAATTCCTGCAGGTTTTTCGACAGGAAGTCACTGATGTCCTTGTTGGTGGCCTCGGCAAACTTCCCTTCAAGGAAGCGTTCAGACCGTATTTCTCCGGGAACCTGTGTGAACTTTCGGAACTCCTTGAAGGCTTCGTCCCTTGGATCGATCGCCTTAAAGTATTTCTCGGCATTCTTGAAGTCGTCCTTGTTGTCCTTGGAGGCCACAATATGCACGGCAATCAGCAGTGGTTTCATGTTCTTCAAAACGGCTGAAGAACTGATGCCTTTGACCGAAGTGTTCGGGCTGTACGCAATCAACGCTCGAACGTCCTGGCCGCGAGGCGTGCTTAATGCAAGTGTTGGGCCGTCCGGAAATGGCTTCTTGTCCCAATCGGCGATGGCGAAGGCCGCCGCAACCATGGTGCTTGATCCCATTGAAACAATGCCCAGCTTCCGGATATTGAGTTTCTCAGCGGTGTGCTCGGCGAGAAGGAACGCTTTGACGACTTCCAGATCGGAAGCGGCCATCAGAGCATAATCGTCGGCGTTCATTTTCAAGGGTGCTTCTTTACCTTCTGCTGCGGGCAGAATGCTGTCGCCGTGTTTTCGGAGATCCACCGTGACGACGGCAAAACCGTTTTTCTGAAGCGTTAGAGCGGTTGGCTGCCAGATCTGGCGGTTGCGAGCATCTTTTTTCTCGGGGCCTTCCGTGCTGGTCAAAAGAATAACCACCGGCGATTCTTTTCCCAAAGACGATTCAAAGTAGGTCATATGAATGGGCCAGCCAGCGGAGGCCAGCACAAGATCGACGCCCTTCGATTTGTCCTGAGTCGCCGCAGTGGCTGATTTTTGCTGAGCCGACGCGGCGGCACAAAAAAACGGGGTGGCGACGAGGGAGAACAGCACGAAGAGGAAAGTTCGTAATCCGGGCATCGATCGACTCCGAAAATCTGCTTGCCGTGTGCGGTCATAAGCGTGTAATCCGCAATCGCACTCAATGATTTTCGGGCTTGCGTCCCTGCGGTCAAGCCTGCGGGCGTATTCCATCGAAAATCGGGCGAACCTTGTGAGGCTCCAGCCCGCAGAGCTTACGGACCAGTTTCTCTGACTCGCTTTGCGGAATTCGCCAGACCGGAGATTGGGTCTCGCTTTTCGGCGGCAAAGTCAACCTCTATCATCCCGGTTCCGCAGGCTCGCCAGGCGAATGCGACCGGCATGTGATCCCGCATCACGCTGCTCGGGTGCCATTCCTGTCGCGAGATTTTTGCAGACTCGCTGTATCTTTAGCGAGAATTCCCGCGCTGGCAAATGCGTTGCGCGGGGCACAGATTTGATGGAAAAGTTTGTTTCAAAAAGGCTTGGTGCGATGGGTTTATTTGCAGGCAAGAAGGGGATTGTTCTGGGGATCGCAAATGAGCGATCGATTGCATGGGCGATTACCGAATATCTGCATCGTGAAGGCGCCGAGATCGGATTTACGCATCTTCCTGACGCCGGTGATCGCCCCAAGAATCGTAACAAAGTGGCGAAGCTCGTTGAGCCGCTTGGGGCAAAGTTCCTGATGCCGATGGACGTCTGTAACGACGAACACATTGCCGCCGTGATTGCGAAAGCTGTCGAAACTTTTGGAAAGCTGGATTTCATTCTGCACAGTATCGCGTTTGCTCCCCCAGCTGACCTGACGGGGCCGACATGGGCCTGCAGCCGTGATGGTTTTAAGACGGCAATGGAAATCAGTGCTTACAGCCTGCTGGCTGTGGCTGGTGCCGCTAAGAAGCAGGATGCTCTGAGCAGCGATTCCAGCATCCTGACGCTGTCGTATTTTGGTGGCGAAGAAGTGGTGCCCGGTTACAACCTGATGGGCCTGTGCAAAGCCGCGCTGGAATGTGGCGTGCGTTATCTGGCAAGCGAACTGGGACCCGCTGGGACTCGAGTCAATGCGATCAGCGCTGGACCGCTGCGAACGGTCAGCTCCAGCGGTGTCGGTGACTTCGACAAGATGCAGATCGTAAACGCGGCTATTGCTCCGCTGCGTCGTAATCTGGATGTAGAAGAAGTTGGCAGCATGGGCATGGTCATGTTGAGCAAGTTGTCCAGCGGCATGACGGGCGAAGTTGTTCACGTGGACTGTGGATTTAACATCATGGGAGCTCCTCCGGCTGACTTCCTGAAGAATGCCACTGCGGCCTCGTGATTATTTAAAATCGCCTGCGCTGCGTCGTTCAGAACAGCAGGCAGCCCGGCTCAGTATTCCTGAGCCGGGCTGCCTGCGCTATGGCTGCGGCAGTCCTGTGCGATACCGACCTGATTCTTCACTCGCTCAGAGTTCTGGTTTGCTTATGACGTCTCCCATTCGTATTGGAATCGCTGTTGTTGAATCTGCCGGGCGAATCCTGGTCGGTCGTCGCTCAGCCAGCGTTCCCCTTCCGGGCCTGGCGGAATTTCCAGGCGGTAAGTGTGAGGCCGACGAAACGCCTCGATCGTGCGCTGTTCGTGAGTGTCGCGAAGAAACCGGGCTGATGATCGTGCCGCGTGAGCACCTTGCTACCATAGAACACCGTTACGAACACGCCGACGTCGAGCTGCACTTCTGGAAATGCGGATTAAGTCCCGGGCTCCCGGATCAGGCCACTGCGACAAGTCCGTTTCGTTGGGTCACTTTCGAAGAGCTGGCGACGCTGGATTTTCCGGCCGCCAATAAGACTGTGATCGAACAGTTGCTCGCCGAATAACCGGTTTTCAGGAACGGCATTGCAGCAGCGATCCTACTTCATCTTGTGAGGCGGCTCGCTGGACAACTGAACCAGCGCCTCGGCAGCTCGAATCTGCTGTTCGGGTGTCAAAGTCAGATAGCGATGCAGACCGGTTTCTGACGCCGCGAAAATCGTCTGGCCTTTGTCATCGATCGACACTGTACCATTGCCCGAAACTCCGAAGTATCCTCGATCCGGCAACACGCAGTACAGCACGCTCGTCAGATCCCACGTTGGCCGATTGTGCGGAGGCGGCTCATACAAGACGTACGATTCTTTCAGAGGATGATGAGGAACGTACTGATAATCCTGCTCGATGCTGACGGCCGGGTAAGGAATCGCCAGCCCAATCTCAAAGCCACTGAAAACAATCGGCGTTGGCCATTCCGTCACCAGCGTTTTCGCGGATGGAATGTCTTCCGTCACGTTGTATTCCAGATGCGGCTGCCCGTTGATGGGAGCAAATGCGCCGGCCATGGCAGAAACCAGGCGGACTTTTTTCGCGGCCAGTTCACGACCCGTCAGCGGGCTGAATTCGTCCCCCGGTGACTTCAGCAGATTGGCGAGATTTGTCGAGAACCCAACCTGAGCAATGACAACACTACCGTCCGCCTGAGAAGCCAGAACCTGTCGAAGAAGAGTGACCGCGTCCGGCGCGTCCTTGCCAGAACGCAGGGCGTGAGGATAACGGTCTTTATCGCCGTCGCGTTCATTGACCAGCCCGGTAAATCGGCTCTGCTGCGGCGTAATTCCACTGCGGCACACGCCGATGGGAATATCACCGCGTCCATAAAACGTATTGACGGCATCGGTGAACGGCGCACACTGATCGTGATCCTTAGTGATTGTCACGGCCAACAGCTGACACAGGCCTCGACTTTGCAATGCATGAATAACGCCCATGGCAAGCACGTCGTCGCAGTCGTTGCCGATGTCTGTATCAAAAATCAATGGGATCGGAACCATGGGAGACTCCTGAGCGACCACTTCACGAGGCGCCGCAAGACTGGCCACAGCAGCGAGCAACAGAAACAAGATTAATCTCATAGTTCTTCTCTGCACATCAAGTGTGCCGAAACGTTGGTCAGGGGGGCTTAAAAAGGCAGAGCCGTGGAAAGTTGCGTCTGTGTTGAATCCCGCCGCGAATCTGGATCGCTGTGCGAGCACCGGCCGGAATGTTGAGGTGCCGAACCGAGCCGAAGATCCATGCAGAACAGGCGCCGACAGCCATCTCTGGGATTCGACCGGCTGGCTGCCGACGCTCGTGTCATCATGCGTTCCGCGATGATTTGTCGCAATGGTCCGGGAGCGTCTATCGCTCCGATTTGCGACTTTCCCAGTCGTCCTGCGTGCAAATAACCTCACGGGCCTGAGCGCCGTTGTAGTCGCCGACGACGCCATCCTCCGCCATGTAATCAATCATGCGAGCGGCTCGGCCATAACCGATCCCCAGCGCCCGTTGCAGCAGAGAAACGCTGCCTCGTCCTTCACGAATGACTACCTCGACTGCCTGATCGTACAGATCGTCGTGATGACGAGTCCCGCCTTCACCCGACGCACCGCCGGCCGAAGCCGCTGCGCTCGCGGCGGCTGTCAGCTTGGTCAGTTCCGGACTGTATTCGGGTTCCACGTCGCTGAAGAAGTCGATCACGGCATTGATTTCTTCGTCGCTGATATACGTTCCCTGAGCACGCGTCAGATAACTGGTCGACGGGGCCAGATACAACATGTCACCACTGCCCAGCAGACGTTCGGCGCCGCCTTCATCCAGAACCACGCGGCTGTCCATCTTGCTGGCCACCTGGAAGGAAATTCGAGCGGGCAAGTTGGACTTGATGAGGCCTGTGATGACGTCCACGGTTGGCTTCTGAGTCGCAAGGACCAGATGGATTCCGACCGCTCGAGATTTCTGGGCCAGACGAATAATATGAGCTTCCACTTCCTTACCGGAAGTCATCATCAGGTCGGCCATTTCATCAGCAATAATCACGATGAACGGCATTCGGTCAGGAACACTGGCCGCTTCCGGATCGTTTTCCCCAATGCCAAGCCGATCGAGCACTTCCGCGCGGCCCATTTTGTTGTAGCTGTCGAGATGCCGCACGCCGACTCGCGCGAGCAGGTCGTAGCGTTCTTCCATCTTGTCCACGGCCCAGCCCAGTACGGCTTCCGCCTTCTTCATGTCCGTGATCACCGGGTGCATGAGATGCGGGATTTTTTTGTACGGACTGAGTTCCACCATCTTCGGGTCGATCATCAGCATTCGCACTTCGTCCGGCGTGCGAGTCATCAGCAGCGACACGATCAGAGTATTCAAGCAGACGCTTTTTCCAGTTCCCGTTCGACCGGCAATAAGCAGGTGCGGCATCTTGGCCATGTCCACCACCAGTGGACGGCCGCTGACGTCTTTCCCCAGGAACAGCGGCAGTCGCAGTTCGTCCCAGGTGGATCGCGAGACCTGCAGCAGTTCGCGCATTCTCACCATCACCTGCTCATCATTCGGAACTTCGACCCCTACCGTATTCTTGCCAGGAATAGGCGCGACGACTCGCACGGAAGGAACTCGCAATGCAATCGCGAGGTCATCTTCCAACGCTGTGACTTTATTCAGACGCAGGCCTTTTTCCAGTTCCAGTTCGAACTGTGTGACGACCGGCCCGGTATCGATTTCGGCCACTTTGACATTGAGGCCGAATTCTGCGAAGGCATTTTCGAGTGTCGTTGCCGCGACGCGTGCTTTCTTGGCCAGAAGCTCGTAAGGAAACTCTTCTGATTCCTTCAGCAACGTAATATCAGGCAACGAAAATCCACGCCGTTCCATAACCGCCAGTCCATCCGGATTATGGACAGAGAGTGGCACGGGTGGATTGATGCGAATCGAACGTCCTTCGGTCCTGGCTGGTGTCGCGTCTTTGACTTCTGCAGGTTCCGTATCCGCCGAGGCAGGACCAGCCGCAAACGGAATTGTCGCCGGCTGTTCGGTCGTCGCCCGGCTGCTCTTAGTCGACTCTTTCGCGGGCTTCGCTTTCACCGGAGTTCGCTGGAACAGCACGCCCGCGCTGCGGATCGCGCTCGCAGGCAACGCGGCAAATCGCAGCGCAGGCTGCAGAATGTCTGACAGCGGTGTCAGAAGGATTCCGGCCGCGACGAGACTCGTTGCAAAAATCATGATCCCTATGGCGGAGAATTTTTTCTGCAGGATCAGACCGGTCCATGCGCCAATCTGTCCGCCGCTGCCATAGGTTGAGCCGGACGAAATTCCCGGTGCGAACAAGTGCAGCAGTGCGCAGGAAGAAATCACCAGCAGTGTGATGCCGATCAGCGTTGGGGCGGTTCGACGGGCCTGCTCTCGGGAGAAAAGTTTCAGATCCCACGAAATCAATGTGGCCAAAACAATCCAAACGCCGAAACCCATCCACTGTCGAGTATAGAAGGCAACAGCGGCACCCACTTCGCCACAAATATTTGTTGGCGCCTGACGCACCGGAAACACGAGCGTCGATGGCGGATCGGCCGGGTCGTAGCTGAGAAAGCTCAGGCCAACGAACACGACCAGAGCCAGCAGGCCCAGTGCGAGTAAGTCGGTTTTGAGTCGTTCTGTGTCCACGATTGATTCAGCCTTATGCGCATTCAGAAGGCGCAGCACCAGAAGTCAGAGCAGCCGAAGGGCTGTTCAGGAAGGTTTTCGGGCAGGCGAATTGAAAAACACTTCTCTCGCGTTGATCGCGCCGTTCACTAAGTCATCCCCAGTGAGGCGTTTTCATTCGCGCAGGGCTTTCCAACAATCCCGCATCTCCGGCAACACTACCACTTCGACTTTGGCCCGCTGTTGCAAAATCTCGACCGACGTTGCAAAAAGGCATCGCGTAGTCACGACCTGACGCCTGTAGCAGTCAACGAAGCCCTGCCGAAAATCCGCTTGATCCAGTCAGCGAGAGTGAGTGGTGGTAGTGAATTTGATTGCCAACTTCTCGGCAAACTGGAAGAAACAAGTCCTTGACATTCAAGATGGTCTGTTCCGGCTTGCGAGCCGTGGCTGCCTGCGAGGCCGCGGCTACCAGACGTTCCTTGAGTGCCGTCCATGTCTGATGCAACGATCGCACCGTTTCTGCCGCGACTTCCTCTCCGTCTGTCAAAACAGTGGTGTGTCCCCGTCTTTATCGATGAGGAATATTCCCAATAAGGACGGGATGGGGTTTTGCGTCGGGCGAGGGGGATTTTTGCGAAATGCGATCTCCAAACCAGACATCGCTTTTCGGTCGGTCTGACCACTTCTCTTAGAACGTCTAACAAAACTGGGACTGGCTCCCGCATCTTGCGAAAAATGCTCAGAAAAATGACGCAGCGAAGGTGCCTGTCCCACTTTTATTAGAGCCTCGTAGGCAAAACCGCTGGTTTCCGCCTTGAACAACGTCACCGCCCTGGAGCCAACCAGGGTTAGACAGAACGGGAACTCTGACACCGCTTCCACGAATCGGTAGTGCTGCGATTCAAACTACCTCGCTCCTCAATTCTTCCCTTCCACATCCTTCCAGAACTCGGCGACTGGTTTGTCGTTGATACCTTCAAGCGTCTTGATGGAGCGGAGAAGTTCGGTGTCACGTTCGGGCTTGAAGTCGAGGTAGACTGACCGTAGGGGCAAGTTTCTGATCGGAGAGATGTCGGTTACGTGCAATCCTTGATACGCCAGCAAGAGGAGTGGCACCCCTTGGAGCGACGACAAGTCTCTCACCAGTGTCCCGGCGATATTCAAGTGTTTGAGTGGCAGTTCCTTGATTGGGGTCAGGTTTGTAAGCGGCGTTGAGGCACATTCGAGTCTTGACAAAGGCATCCCACGGAGCGGGGTCAGGTCAAACACGTGGCTAGTACCGCAGTTTAACGTGTTCAATGGCATTCCATGCAATGGCGTGAGATTGGAGACCAATGTTCCGATACAAGTGAAGTCGGTCAGACGCATCCCCACCAAAGGCGACAGATCAGACACGTTCCCAACTTTTTCGTTAAAAGAACTGCCGGAGCAGTCGAACGACCTCAGTCCATCAAGCACTCGCACTGGCGAAATGTTCCACACCCTATCGGAGAGAACTTTCAACTCCGTCACCACGCCGTTTTCTATCTTGTGCTGGATCTTTCCGTCAAAACTAGGGTTTAGTTCCTGAAGCTTCTTGGAAACGGCATTGACTTGTTCTTCTGCAGAGAGGGCCGAAACGTCCTTAATCCATTGCTGGAACTCAGGGTCGCCCAGCGTTGTCGAGGAATCGCTGTAGTCGGCAACGTCTCTCCAAAACTCTGCTGCTGGTTGTTGGTTAATTTCCGACAAGGATGGAATCGACCGGAGCAGTTCGGTATCTCGTTGCGGGTGGTAGTCGAACAATAGACTCGTAAGCGGCATCGTTCGGAGTATGGAGAGGTCGCTGATTTGCGTTAATCCGATATTAAGATAAATGAGCGGAAGCCCTCGGAGCGGTGAGATGACAGTGACCTGCGTCTGGTTAATGTTGAGTCCAGTGAGGGGCTGCCCGTGCAAGGGGCTTAAATCCGAGACGGGTGTGCTTGCACATGACAAACCTTCCAACGACATCTCGGCCAATGGGGCCAGATCGGAGATGTGCGTAAAGGAGCAATTCACATAAATGAGGGGCATTCCTCGGAGTGGCGACAGATCGGCGACCTGCGTGCCGTGACACTCAAAGCTAGTCAGTTTCAAGCTGCTTAATGGCGAAAGGTCTACCAGCTTCCCTATTGCAGGGCTATTGAGGCTCAATACCCGCAGCCCTGTTAATGCCCGCACTGGCGAGATGTCCGTCACGTTGTCGGTGACAAACACTAACCCAGTCACCACGCCGTTCTCAATCGTCTGCGTCACCTTCCCATCAAACCCCGGATTCAGTTCCACCAACTTCTTACTGACGGCTTCCACCTGCTTGTCGGCGGGCATCGCCTGAACCTGCTTTACCCACTCATCAAACCCCGGCAGTTGGAAGCCCAACAGCTTTTTCACTGGCACCTCCTCCACCTCCTTCCAGAACTCGGCTGTCGGTTTGAAGTTAATCGTTTCCAAAGTCTTGATGGAGCGGAGCAGTTCGGTGTCTCGGGAGGGCTGGAATTCGAGGTTGAAGTGTTTGAGGGGCATATCTTTCAATAGTGAAAAATCAGAAACCTGCGTGTTGTAACATTGAATTTCGGTCAAGGACATTCCGTTGAGAGGAAGCAAATCGGCAACCTGTGTGTTGCTAAACGCCAGAAATGTCAGAGGCATCCCTTTGAGAGGTGAAAGGTTTGATACTTGTGTATTGCCGAAACTTAGTCGGATCAGTTTCATCCCTTGAAGGGGAGAAAGGTCCGATACGGTCGTGAAGTAGCATTCCAATTCTGCGATTGGCATACCTTCGAGCGGAGCAAGGTCGGAAACCTTCGTGTCCACGCAGCTTAAAAACACCAGAGACATGCTTTTGAGCGGGGATAAGGTCCGCCACTTGAGTCGAACTGCAAATGAAATGAGTCAGTTTCATACCCGCCAAGGGTGACAAATCCACCAATCTTCCTTTGCCCGGTTCGCTGCCCACACAACTTAGACTCGTCAAACCAACCAACGACCGGACAGGAGAAATGTCAGTCACGTTTTCGGTGAGCAAACCCAAACCAGTGACCACTCCGTTGAAAAAGGTGGGCGTCCCTAGCTCGCTATACCCTGTCACCTTCCCATCAAATCCCGGATTCAACTCCATCAGCTTCTTGCTGACCGCTTTTAACTGCTGTTCGGCAGGCATTGCAGCAACATGTTTGGCCCACGGATCGAAGGCGAGAGTCTCAAAGAACAACGACTTTTTCTCTGCCGCATCGGGAGCAGGTTTTGTTGCCATCATCGCTGGCTTGTCTTCCAATGGCACCAACTTCGCCGTGATCTCCTTTTTCCCACCCTTCTCCATCTCGAACTCTTGCCCAAAGACGGTGTAACCATCTTTTTCAACACGCAGCCGGTGCTTGCCGGGATCGACCGAAATCACGATCTTGCCGTCAACCCCCTTCTGGCTGATCTCGACGTTGCCTTCCGAGTCCAACACCTGCACCATCGCATCGGGCTGACCAACTTCGACAATCAGCTTGCCGTCTTTGGTATCCAAAGTGACGATGATGCCCAACAAGAGCAACACGCCAAACAACCCCGCAGCGATCAGAACCTTGATGTTCTTCCACGGCAGCTGTCCACCTTTGCCCGGCGAGGCAGGAGTGGCTTTCGGCTTGGCTTTCGGCTTTTGGATTGTCGGCGTGACTGGCAGGTTCTGGAGGAAGTTGAAGGTCCCGTTGTCGGCGGTTGTGTTGATCGAGGGAGGAATACTGGCAGACTGCTGGATGATGACTGTGGCTGCGGCTTCTTGCCCGACTTCCAGGCGTTCCAGATCGGCGATGACTTCGCTCATCGTCTGGTAACGGTCTTCCAGCTTCTTGGCGATCATCTTCTTGAAGACAATCTCAAGCTGCTCTGAGACTTCAGGTCTACCCGCACGCAACGATGGAATGGGCTGGTCCCGATGTGCCAACAGTTTCTTCATGATGGTGTCTCCGTCGTAGGTGGTTTTGCCAGTCAGCAGGTAATACAGCGAACATCCCAAGGCATAGATGTCGGCACGGGCGTCTGCCGTCTTCGTATCCAGAGCTTGTTCAGGGGCCATGTAATCCACGGTTCCCATGATCGTGCCGGTGGATGTCAGGTCGGCTTGTGGTGAATCGTCGCCAACGCCACCCAAGCGAGCCAAACCCATGTCGAGAATTTTGACCGTACCCTCTGTGTCTAACAGAAGGTTCGCTGGTTTGATGTCTCGATGGACGATGCCCTTTTTGTGGGCCGCTTCCAGACCTTTGGCGGCTTGCAGAACGTAATTCACAGCCTTCTCGACAGAGATTGGGCCGTTCTTCTTAACGAGTACAGAAAGGTCTTTGCCCTCCACTAACTCCATCACGAGAAAGTGGACGCCATTGGCACAGTCGGCATCATGTGCCGCAACGATGTTCGGGTGGCTGATCTTCGCTGCGGCGGTGACTTCCCGCTCGAAGCGGGCGATGGCGGTTTTGTCGTTAGTCATGGCCGAAGGCAGGAGCTTGATCGCCACAATACGGTGCATCCGGCGATGTTCGGCCTTGTAAACCTCACCCATGCCGCCTGCCCCGATTTTTTCCATCAGGACATAGTTGCCAAGGACCAGCGACTTTCCTTTGCCTTTGGAGACTTCTTCGGCCTGAAACTTAGTCAGCTTCTTCTGGCGGACGAGTGCTTTTGCCAAATCTTCGGCGTCTTTGGGGGTCGCCTTTGGCGGGATGAAGTCTTTGAGCGTGTCCCCAGCGAGAATCCCGCTGTCTTCAAGCTGCTTGACGAATTGTTCCAAGGCGACGGCCATTGTCGTGAGTTCATCAAAAGGTAAAGGCAGGAAAGCAACGTGGCCGAATTGTCACAGAAAACAGGGGCCTTTACCAGTGCTTTCCCAGAGACTGACGGCCTTGCGAACCTAGGGGCCGTCCAAACCGAGTGGTCATCCGAACTTTATTGAGGCAGCGTTCTGTGTTTTATGTTGTCATCCGTCAATGTTAGTTCGGATTCGGGAAAGATTTGACCTTGGCACGGATCAATCGGCGAGAGGTCCTGTCGGAAGGTGAGATTCAGGTGGTTCACTGTGTGAATCGAAGTGTGCCGTGAGGAGTTCTCTGCGGGACTGATGAACCGACGGGACTGAATTACCGACGTCGCAAAAGGTGGCAGGAACGAATGTCACTGTCGAACAGGTGTCAGCATCATCAGCTTCTACCTGCAGGTCGGGAAAGATGCCCTCACGGAAGACACCGGGGACTATTGTCGAGCTCGGGCCAAACTTTCTGAACCGGCGATCCGTGAACTCAGCAGCGAGATCGCCAGCGATGCCGAACACATGGCAGACGAATCATGGCTGTGGAAAGCACGTCATGCGAAACTCGTCGATGGATTCACGTTCACAATGCCCGACACAGCGAAGAACCAGGCTGAGTTTCCTCACCCGCGAACTCAGAAGAAGGGCGTCGGGCTGCCGATCGCTCGCTGCGTCGCGATTCTGTCACTCGCGACTGCGATGGTGATGGATGTTGTGCTCGGACCGTACAAAGGTAAAGAGACGGGGGAATCTGCTTTGCTGCGGCAGATGATTAACACGCTGGTGGCCGGTGATGTCGTGGTGTTCGATCGCTACTATTGTTCATTCATGATGATCGCCTTGTTGCTGAATCAGAACGTCGATGTGTGTGCTCGACTTCCGCCCTGACGCCGGTAGCAGTCAACGAAGCCCTGCCGAAAATCCGCTTGAGCAAGTCAGCGAGTGTGAATGGTGATAGTGACTTCAATTGGCCACGTATCACAAAATCTGAAGAAACTAGTCCTTGACATTCAAGATGGTCTGTCGCGGCTCCCAAGCCGTGTGCGAATGCGAGACCGTGGCTGCCAGACGTTCTTTGCGTGCTCTCCATTCCTGATGCAACGATCGCATCATTTCTGCCATGGATTCCGGCAACTTACCACGACACTCGCCCAATGGCACTCACGTTGTTGCGAAACGCGTCAGGCGTTTTTCGGCGGAATGCGGAATACCTTGAGTTGCTCGACTGGACCGGTCGCCAGACAAAGGCTGGAAAACGCGGGTCGGCGTCCAGCAAAGTTCCACCGAGTCTGGATCAAATGGCGTGGACTTAATCCGTAGCGGAAGTCGCCAAGACTTTCGGCAGCCCCGTTTTTGCAGGGAAAACCGAAACTCTTGGCGAGTTCCGCTACAAGAAAATACGCTAAATCCACCCCATTTGAGTCTGGATCGCCTGAACCTACCTGCTGAAGTGTGGCTGAAAACCATCGCCGGATTCTCAAAACGCCGCTCTGCCAACAGCGTCACTCCCGCATCCCGCTTCACGCCGCTGCAAAGACAACAGTCACGTGGGCGGCTTCGAAGCGGCAGCCTGAAGCAGACTGCTCATCACGCAAAACTTAGGAAGGGTGCCTTGTGAGGTTATCTGGCACTCGACTCTCTGATATTAAGGGGATCAACCGCTAAGTCCTTGCCTGCGCCATTTTGAACGACTCACCAACCGAGAAGCTGCCACGGTTCCGGGCATTTTAGAAAAAGCAGCAAGCGACCGCTACATCCGCGTTGAGCCGACTTAAAACGATGCTGACCGCAATGTCAGGTTACCTGGCAGATAAAGCTTGTATTTCAGACTGCGCTGGCCACCGACACGTACCGCGCGCTCCGCCGGAGAAAACATGAACAACACGCTGTTAGTATTTCTGCTCTTCCTACCCCGCTTTGCGGTCGGAGATGAGGTCGTCGGACGCTACGCCGATTCGCCGGGCGACTGCGTTCGTGATTTAAAACCGGGCACCACGCTGAAGCACCGAGGATCTTGGTATCCAGAACGGATTCGCAGCAACGGCGGCCCGGACTTACCGTTTCGAGCGTTCACTGGAACGCGGCATCGCTGGTAATGAATGCTGGAACGGATTGTCAACCTACGGGTTCGGATCCACCTTTGGGCGATCTGGCTTCGGATCCACTTTTGGGAGTTCTGGTTTTGGATCGACTTTCGGGCGATCTGGTTTTGGATCCACCTTTGGGCGATCCGGTTTCGGATCCACCTTTGGGCGATCCGGTTTCGGATCCACCTTTGGGCGATCCGGTTTCGGGTCCACTTTCGGGCGATCTGGTTTTGAATCCGCCTTTGGTCGATTAGGATTCGGGTCGACCTTTGGGCGATCAGGTTTTGGATCCACTTTTTTGTTCGGCTCTGGTTCGATGGTGGGTTTGTCCATCGATTTACCCGACTTTGTCGGAGGCTTCCTTTCGCCCCCAGGAAGTTTCGGCTCGTTTTTCTTCGCCCCCGGATTCCTTGTGGCGTCGCGAGCGGTCCTTGGTACAGGCTCGACCTTGAGATCCAGCTCAGGAGTTTCCTGCATTTCTGGAAACTTCGCATTTTTCCCAGGCGTTCCGTCTGTCTTCGCTGCAATTGGCGACATGGGGAGCTTCACCTGTTCGGGTGCCAACGGCGTTCCGGGAACCGTATTTTCTGCGGATGTCACAGACGCTTTGGCCTCAAGCTGCTGTCGCTCCTTGCGGTATTTCCTGATCTCCTGCCCGCGCTGTCCAAGTTTTTGCCGCTCTTCCCTGTCCATTGTCTCGAATCGCTGTGTGGACTTTTCACTGGTTGTGAGTTCTTCGAGCGACATAGCAATTCTGGGATTTTCGTCATCAGAGTCCGCGGCATTCGTAACGTTCTCAATTTGTGCGGCCAGTGTGCGTGCCGGTCTTGCGCCATCGTTATCGCGGCGGTGGCCGAAGTCCGTTTCTAGATTGTGTTGCCAGTCACTGTTCTCCCGGTGTTGCCAGCGCTGACGAGCATAAAACGGATCGTATCCGTGACCACTGGCGGTGTAGGAAAACCACGGGTAATACCCTGCATTGTTGTAGCTGGCTGCATAGTAATCACCAAAGTAATAGTGATTGTATTGGGGCCGCGAGAACAGATGTGACGTGAATTGGGCAAGATTGATGACAGTCGTTGGCGAATACGAATAACCGCTTCTGGAGTAGATGTCGGCACTGAAAAACACAGGTGCAAACAGAACACCACGACGAGTAACTGAGTAATCGTTGTAGCCATCAACGAAGACATAGCCGCGTGGCGACCAGACGTAATGCGCAGGAATCCAGTCCCAATCCGGCTGCACTGGAGCCCAGTATCCTGGACGCCAGGCGTAGCGATCCTCATGCCAAATCCAGCAACCCGGCAGCCAGTGGTGGTCGACCGACGGCGCTTCGATGTTTGGCCCAACTTCGATAGTCGCGGGCGGTTCGGGCAGGTATCGGAGTTCGCTCAGCGCGGCATCAGCCCAGTAGCCGGAAATCCATTGAGAGCCCTCTGCTAATTCGGCCCAGTATCCTGGGACCCATTGTCGCCCGGGCGGCAGGTCGCGCCAAATGCCGCTGACCCACAGGAAGTCGCTCCGTTCCTCATCCCACGCGAAATAGCCAGGAATCCATGCGACATTCTCTCCTTCCGGACGCAGTTCCGGAGGCAACTCTTCAATGGATTCTGGAGGCATCCCCGGCACAATGATGCCTGGTTCGGGATCGAAAGTCACGGTTTCCGCAAACGCTTCGTGGACCGGGCCACGAGTCAGCACCTGCACACCATCTTCAGCATCTGCCTGGGTCTGCGGTGCTGCATTCGCGTGGCTGAGGTAATAATCAGCGCCGAGGACCACCAGTGCGATGGCGAGGCACCCCTTGAGAATATGTCTTCTTCGATAAAGCATCGTGTGTGTCCTGTTTTTAGATTCCTGCGGACCATTGACGTCAGCAACGTGCTTCCGTTCACCACTGGCTGTCTTAAGCCTACGGTTCACCCGGTACGCAAACTCATTCATTTTTCTTCAGCAAGTCCTGGGCCAGGTCCTTGAGAAAATGAATGACCGCGGCGATATGGTGCACACCGGAAAGCGTCCGAGGCTTCAGGGACCGATTGACGACGCCATCAGCTCTCCGTTTCTCTGTGTACCCGGCACCGAACAAGCGTGGAATTTGGAAGTCAGTACATCGACATGGGCCATGTCTGCGAGGATTTGAGTATGCTCCATCGCCAGTTTCCATTTCCGCAATCTCTCGAGACTTACTCCAATCGGACAAACTGCGATTTCTCACTCGCGCACTTCATTTGTGGTTGAACCGGCATTTCTGCTTTGCACCAGCCGTGTGAGCTTCATAGCCCGCATAGCAATCAGCCACCAGCGTGCCCGTGAAATGTTCGCCCATCACATCGCGCGACACCCGGCCGCTGCGGGATGTGTCAAATGAATAAATGGACGAATCTCGCGTGGCAGTGGACCCAGTAGTACGCTCGTTTGCCATTCAGAGTCCAGTAGACGTCGCAAAAGAAGAAGTCGCAAAAGGTGTCAGCGAATGGCGTTGTCCACGGGGATTTACGGGATTTTTGAAATCGCCGCGATCCCCGTGTGGTAGAGCCGCCTGGCCACCGTCATCAGTTTGAGAACCTTGGGACGCCGTTTGTTTTCCCGAGGTTCAACGCGGTCCGGACGCTGACCTATGACGGCAGACGTTCCCTGCTGTTGCGCTGAGACTGCCATGGCTTCGCCGACGCACGCGCAAAGCAACCAGTTCGTCGCCAGCAACTGATGAGTTTCTGTGAAGCTCATGCTGCGAATTTCGCGACCAGCAGCGTATCCACTTTGCAACATCTTCAGTCGCACAAGATTGCAGGTCCGCACTCCGGTCCATAGCTCGCGATGAAGACTCTCAGGACTCTGTCCATGCAAATGCTCTAATCCCAGTTTACATTTAATCGACTCAATATCCCGTTCCACTATCCAGTGGCCTTCGTACAGAGAGTCAAGCCAGGCACGAGGATTTCTTCCACATCTAGCAAGGTGGTGGCGATGGTGAATCCCTCAGAGCGGGAGCCGGGAGTATCCACAGTCACATCACTCAATCGCATCTCAATGAATTCAGGTATGCGTCGATACTCTTTTTTTGACATCCACTTCGGACGCGCCGCACGCGTCCATTTGATCGTGCGTTCGGTATCACTGATTCGCTTCGCACCGCTCGGGTTGTCATCTCGCTTGTGATGATTCTTCATGACAACATGAACGCCCATCTTCATGCAAAAGGCAATGAACCAATACGTGCAGTGATATGAATCGGCAACGAACGAATTTCAGCGATCACTCGCGGAGACAGACGCTCTTCTGCTTGATCGGAGTCGAGCACAGTCGTCAGGTCGTCAAACTCAAGGCAGCCAATCTCAGCCTGGCTGGCTAGTCGCAGCGTGATTCCAAAGTCCACCGTGTCTTCCTGGAATGCCTCTGCAAACGAACAGCTATCGAGCACTTCGCAAAGTGGAAGTTCGTTGGCTTGAATCATCGACCGCTGAAAGATGCTAAAGCAGTGGAGTGAGCAGCTTGCCAGAATGGACATAAACCTTCCGTGGTCAAATATTGACACACGACACCAGGAAAGGTCCACGTCCGCAGCATTCTAACGAACAGTTGGGTCACGCCATCGACGTCATGCCTGCACGCGGGAAAAAACTCGAAATTCATGAACGCGACGGATCGCGTTCTTCAACGCTGCGCGGTCGCGGAAATTCACGTTCGCCAAAACGCTAAATTCCCGTGGACAATGCCATTCGGGTCAGGAACCAATCGTGCGCAGCACCCTGCGGGCCGTTTGGCTATTGATTCCTGACCCCTGAGCCTTCACGGCTGTCGGTTTTTGAACGCACGTTCAATCGATGCCTCGGCCTGTAGGGAGACGGGCAGACGCTGAGGATGACGTCTCTGTATCAGCTGTGGCGATTTGAGGATATTCTGCCTTTGGGACAAGTTGCATCCGGCTATGACCGAATGTATGTTCCGCAGTTGGGCTAGGCGACGGGCGATCTGGATATCCATGACATTGCCGTTGAATCCAGCGGTCGCGTCGTCTTCGTCAATACACTGTTCGGCTGTCTCGCGAAGCTCAGCGACACGCACAGTTTCGTACCACTGTGGAAACCGCCATTCCTCAGCAGGCTGGCCGCTGAAGATCGTTGCCACTGGAACGGACTCGTATTGGAGAACGGGAAGGCGAAGTATGTCACGGCCGTGAGCCAGTCGGACGTCGCGGATGGCTGGCGTGATCGGCGACATGACGGCGGCTGCGTGATTGACGTGCAGACGAATGAGATCATCGCGACCGGCCTTTCCATGCCGCATTCTCCGCGAGTCTACCGCGACAAGCTCTGGCTGTTGAACTCGGGCACCGGGCATTTTGGATTCATTAAACGCACCACAGGCCAATTTAAAAAGGTGGCGTTCTGCCCCGACTATCTCCGAGGCCTTCCGTTTCATGGCGACTTCGCGATTGTCGGCATGTCAAAGTCTCGCGAGAACCGTACATTTTCCGGGCTTGAGTTGGATCAGAATCTAAAGGCGAGCGACGCGGAGGCTCGTTGCGGGATTCAGATCATTGATCTAAAAACCGGCGACGTCGTCCATTGGCTGCGAATCGGAGGTGTGGTTACAGAGCTGTCTGACGTGATTAGTCTTCCCGGCGTCGTGCGGCCCCAGGGTCTGGGATTTAAAACCGACGAAATCCGCCGCGTCCTTCGCATCGGAGACGAAGGCTCATTGGCAAGCTGAGCGGCAAAACGGCCTTGAAGCGTCACGGGGCAAGCCATTGAGAATGAGGCTGTTGTTAGCTCTTCGCTATGCCAGGCGAGGCGTAAATCAGCATCGAGCGGAAAAAAGTGTCGCCTTTCGCTCGGCAAAAGCACGCGGAAACGCTACTTTCGCAGAGCGAAAGGCGACTATAAAATGGCCGCACAAATGCTTAGCCGGAACCTGATTGCTTCCGGAGTCCCTACAGGGTATTCAGCTTCGGCATTTCGCCAGGCGATCCGCTGCTGCAGGATGCGTTCGCGCAGGCTTGCTAAGGAGTAATGATTTAGTGAGCCGCAAAGCGATATCTGCGGGTGTATGTCTTAACAACACAACGAAAACACTCGCGGCTCAGGTGGTGACTAAATCAATACTTGTCTTGCGGACTGAAAAGCGGAGCTTGTGAACCAGGTTTAGGCCGGTATTTTGTATTCTTCGATGTCATGAGTGCAAGAAAGTTGTCGGGCTATGAAACTGAGTCCGCAGATTTCCGAGATCCCGAATCGCATTTTCGCCAGCAACGGCAACCTGTCAGATCGCCGTCGCGGTCGGCAGCCAACCAGACCATCAATACGATCGTTTAAAATATCTTCACGCGGGGAGCCGCAACGCTGGGTGTGGAAGTTACACAATCGGGTAGTGGCGTGCTGTTATCCGGGAGCAATCTGACAGTCACTGGATCAGCTTTTGCCGATACGGTGACAATCGCTACCGTCACGAATCTCAAGGTCAGTATGAACCGGGGTTAGCGAAGAAAGAGGTCAATGGCGGCAGCGGGATTTTGCGATCAAAGCGGCTTCGTCATGAGGACGTTTAAGAATTAGCCGGATCCCCGGCTATCAATAAGGAGCCCTGCCTGGTTTGCTTGCCACAAAATCGACAGGAAGGGTTTTTGTGCGCCCGGATGTCCCCGATTTTCCGGCCTCACGCAGCGACAGTTTTCAGAGCATCGCCGATGCATTCTCAGCGTCGAAGGGCTGCCGTTCGTTTATGTGCTGACACCGCAGGTCATTGAAGAAACGTTTGCTCAGCATGACGAGCTGTTCGCCCAGCACGGAGTCTATTCCACGCCATTGTGCTCTGAGCGTTTCTGCGTCCGGTGCTCAGGAATGGCAAGGAAGCGTCCTGCCCTGCGGCTGTGGCAAGAAACGTTCCGCGTTGCCAGCAGCAGGCAATCGAACCTCCCAACAGCGGAACTATTTGCTCATTCGAACAGGAGCCAACGGAGGTCACAGAGAAAGACGCAAGGAAGCTGGTAAACGCATTCGAAAAGTCTTTGTTTCCCTTCGTTAACTTTGTGTCCTCCTGTAAAATTCAAGTCAGAACCTGCGTTGGTTACTGCGTCAGAGAGTAAATGGCACCGGAACCGTGTGCGAGCCATAGTTGACTCCATTCATCCACACGAATACCTGTTGAGCATTCCCGCCACTCCAGATGTAAATCGTGTCGTCACCGGAAGTTCCCTGAACCACAAGATCCTCGCCGTAGACCTGAACCGACGCCGGAGGAGATTCAACGACATCCTGCAGTTCGACAGTAACGACGGCCGTGTCAGAAAGAGAATCCGGCGCGTTATCGGAGACCTGAACATGCAGTTCAAACACAGGATTGGTTTCAAAGTCGAGTGCTGCGGCATTGGCGACAGAAATCTGTCCCGTGACGGCATTCACCGCAAATGCCCCGGAGGTATTTCCACTGACGATGGAATAAGTCAGAGACTGCCCTGGATCGGGATCGGGATCGGCCGCTGTGACCTGCCCCACAAACGCTCCCAGCGTCGCGTCTTCCGATATCTGAAATACGGCATCGTCGGCTGCCGGTGACTGATTGGCTGGCGGAGTTTCTTCGGTCGCTGCGGCATTGATCAGCTCGGCAATTCGTTCGCCAAACTCGAGAGCCGCATCCCAGTTCTCGGCCGTGATGACTCGACCATCCACGACAACGTCGTCAGTGATCGTCAATGGATCAACATACTGTCCGGGAGCCGTATTGGGATTGGCTCCATTTGCCACGGCCTGTTCATACTGCCCCAACGCCATGTCGTCATAGTCGATGCCATTGTAGGTCACTCCGGGAGAACCGATATAGGGAACCGAAACCTGCTTGCCAGCGATGAGGCTGACGCCATCGACTCGAGACCATGCCGCGATATCCGTGTGTCGTTGTACTCCTTGTAGTAAAAGTCCTGCTGATCAGCGATAACCATCCGCACAGGAAGAGTCTGGGCACTGAGGACGATTCGGGGTTCAAGGACTTCCAGCGTTTGACGTGCTAAACTTCGACGGGATTGACGCGGAGGGCGTCGAAACCAGGCAGGAATTCGACTCTTCAGGAATTTCGACAGTGACATGTGAGTTTGCATGGTCTTAACTTTCTTGACAGGATTACAGCACTTTCAGACAGGAATCGGTTCTTGCAAAAACCGCACGCTGTCAGTGGCTCGTTTTTGACGTTGCCTTTGCGACAAAATTTCTCCAGAAAAATCATGACCGAGGATTCTCCCCATTTTTCTACGGGGACAGCTTGTGGCCCTTACTGATGGCGATCACGGCCAATAAGTCCGTTGACCTCATTCGGGAAAACAATCGGCAGAAACGAGGTGGCTCGGGAAAACCGGGCGGTGACGCATGCGTGGACCTTCCATCGCATGATTCTTCACTGAGTGATCTGATCAGTCGCGAGCCGACGCTGGAATTCGCCGCTGAGATTTCCGATAATCTGCAGCATCTTCTCCGTATGCTGGATGGCACCGGAGATCATGATCTGAGGCGAATCGCAATTCTGAAGATGGATGGATACTTCAATCAGGAGATCGCAGAATCCGTGGGCTGTGTGCGTCGATCGGTCGAACGCAAGTTGCAGCTCATCGCTGGTCTGTGGGAGAAAGGTGGTATCAGTTGAATCATCCTTCCGACCACGAATACGCTCGACTGCCAAACGATCAGAAACTTCTGATCGATCGCCTTTGCAGTCGTTTTGAAGCGGCCCTGAAAGCTGGCAGCCGACCGAAAGCCGAAGCTGTCTTGAAGAAGTTGCCTGCCGCCATGCGTCTCGCGGCTCTGGGCGAACTGTTGCCTCTGGAAGCCGATTATCGCCAGCGCGAAGGGAATCCGCTGACTCTTCCAGAACTTGAGCAACGCTTTCCTGACGTCGATGCCGCATGGCTGGCAGATTGCGTCCGCGCGGAAGCCACTGAAACGGAATTCGGCAGCCACGTTCAGGTTGAGCCCGAAGTTCCTCTCCCCGATTGCCTGGGAGATTATCGCATCGTCGGCCGCCTGGGTTCCGGCGGTATGGGGACCGTCTATCGCGCGGTGCATGAACGAATGGGGCGTGAAGTCGCCGTCAAATTACTGCGTCCGGAGATTCAGCGGAATCCGCTGTTGTTGCAGCGTTTTGATCGGGAAGTTCGTGCGGCAGCAAAACTTTCACATCCCAATATCGTCGCTGCGCTCGATGCCCGCGAACATGAAGGACTTCATTTTCTGGTGACGGAACTTGTCGAAGGGAAAGATCTGGATCAGACCGTCCGGCTCAGCGGGCCGTTGCCGGTCGTTGATGCGATTGAGTGTATGCTTCAGGTTGGCAAAGGATTATCGTACTCTCATTCGCAGGGTGTGATTCATCGAGACATCAAACCGGCGAATCTGCTGCGGGCGAACGATGGGACAGTCAAGATTCTGGACATGGGGCTGGCACGCCTAAGTAATTCCGAATCCAGTAATAATGTTCACCTGACGGAAAGTGGCGTCATGATGGGCACAGCCGCCTATATGCCGCCGGAGCAGGCTCGAGATACTCGGAAGGCCGATGCACGATCTGATCTCTATAGTCTTGGCTGCACTCTGTTTTACTTGCTGACCGGTCGCACGGCATTCTCCGGGACGACTCAGCTGGATATGATTCTGTCTCACGTCAATCAGCCGATCCCGTCGTTACGAATGACGAATCCTCAGATCCCGGCTGCTCTCGATAAGATCTTCCAGCGACTTGTCGCGAAGAATCCTGACGACCGGTTTCAGACGGCGGAAGAACTCCTGCCGGAACTGCAATCGGTCCTCGCAGAATGTCATAACCCGCAGGCCCAGCAGACACTCGCTGACCATCTGCAGGCGCGGAGGTTTGCACCCCAGACATCGATCACTGGCGGAGTTTCGGGGGTTACCGGTTCAGGGACCACGCCAGCCCAAATGAGTCAATCGGATTTCAATTTTCCCACGCAGGCGTCTCCGCTGCAGCCAGCCATAGATCCGCAACGCATCGGGAGCAGCAGTACAAGCCGCACGAGCGCATCAAAAACTGGTCGTTACATGCGGGGTGATGGCCTGGACGGGCTCGACAGGCGGAAAGATTCTGCACACAGACGTTCGCGGGACGACAGTGTTTGCTCCATCAGCAGACGATTGAACAGCCCAGCAATAAAAACACCTCCGCTTCAGGAGAAATGAATGGACCAACCAACCCGCGCAGATTCCTTGACCGGGCTTTCGGAAGCGGAAGTCGCCGTTCGATTGCAACAGCATGGGTATAACGAACTTCCCTCGTCCCAGGGGCGCAGCTTTTTTGCGACTGCCTGGGAGGTCGTCCGAGAGCCAATGTTCCTATTGCTGCTGGCTTGCGGCACGATCTACATGCTGCTCGGCGACACCCAGGAAGCCGTGATGCTTCTGGGCTTTGTCTTCGTGGTACTGGGAATCACACTGTATCAGGAACGCAAGACAGAACGGGCGCTCGAAGCTCTGCGTGATCTCTCCAGCCCTCGCGCGCTCGTGGTTCGTGGTGGGGAACGAAAACGAATTGCGGGGCGGGACGTCGTCCCGGATGATCTGCTTGTGCTGGCCGAGGGCGACCGAGTTCCGGCCGATGCCGTGGTGATCTCGTGTAACGGCCTGTCCACCGACGAGTCTCTGCTGACCGGCGAATCCGTGCCCGTCAGAAAAGTCGCCTGGGACGGCGTGCAGGAGATGACTCGACCCGGAGGCGAGGACCTTCCTTTTGTCTTCTCCGGTACATTGATTGTTCAGGGTCAGGGAGTTGCTCAGGTGCGAGCAACAGGCATGCGCACCGAAATGGGAAGTATCGGTAAGGCGCTGGAATCGGTGCAGACCGAAGGAACCCGACTGCAACAAGACGTTGGACGCCTCGTGCAGCGAGTCGCGATCTTTGGCATGGCACTTTGCATCATGGTCGTTGTGCTTTACGGACTGACGCGTGGTGACTGGCTTCAGGGTGTTCTGGCCGGAATTACGCTGGCGATGGCGTTACTGCCCGAAGAATTCCCGGTTGTCCTGACGATCTTCCTGGCCCTCGGTGCCTGGCGATTGTCGAAGATCAATGTTCTGGCCCGTCGGGTGCCCGTCATCGAAACGCTCGGCTCAGCGACTGTGCTCTGCGTGGACAAAACCGGCACGCTGACCGTCAACCGCATGTCGATCCGCAAGCTGGCTGTCGACGGGACGGTTCTTGATATCGAGCAGCTTGACGTCGATCGCCTGGCGGCTAAGGCTTTGCCGGAAGAGTTTCACGAGATCGTTGAGTTCGGCATTCTGGCGAGTCAGCGTGATCCGTTTGATCCGATGGAAAAGGCGTTCCACGACCTTGGCAATGAACGACTCGCTCAAACCGAACACCTGCACTCCGACTGGAATCTGGAGCGAGGATACCCGCTGACACCCGGCCTGCTGGCGATGTCGCACGTCTGGAAATCGCCGAGCGGTCAGGACTTCATTCTGGCGACGAAAGGAGCACCGGAGGCCATTGCGGACCTGTGCCATTTGAATACTGAAGGGACTCAGGCCGTTCTTGCTCAAGTCGCGGAGATGGCAAAGGAAGGTCTTCGAGTCCTTGGGGTCGCGCGGGGCACGTTCCAGCAACAGCCATTGCCAGGCAAACAACACGACTTCACGTTCGAGTTTCTGGGGCTCGTCGGACTGGCCGATCCTGTTCGACGAACTGTTCCCGCCGCCGTAGAACAATGTTACTCGGCCGGCATTCGAGTGGTGATGATTACCGGTGACCACCCAACGACGGCGCAGAGTATTGCACGTCAGGCGGGCATCAAGCCACTCGATGATGTTGTCACTGGTCCCGAACTGGAAAAGATGGATGACGCCGAACTTCATCAGCGTTTGAAGACAATCAATGTCTTTGCTCGAATGGTCCCGGAGCAAAAACTACGTCTGGTGAATGCATTGAAGTCCAGCGGCGAGATCGTTGCGATGACGGGCGACGGTGTGAATGACGCGCCGGCTTTGAAAGCTGCTCACATCGGCATTGCAATGGGCGGTCGAGGCACCGATGTGGCGCGTGAAGCCGCTTCGCTGGTGCTGCTTGACGACGACTTCGCGTCCATTGTTCAGTCTGTCCGCATGGGACGAAGAATCTTCGATCATCTGCAGAAGGCGATGACTTATATCGTCGCGGTGCATGTGCCGATTGCCGGGATGTCGCTGATTCCGGTGATGTTTGGCTGGCCGCTGGCTCTGCTGCCTGTACACATCCTGTTTCTGGAATTGATTATCGATCCCGCGTGCTCCGTGGTATTTGAAGCCGAACCGGAAGAGGCTGACGTGATGCGCCGCCGTCCTCGTAATGCCAATGTATCTATCTTCGGCAGACGACTTTTCGGCCTGGGATTGCTCCAGGGTTCCAGCGTTCTGCTGATTGTCCTGGCCGTGTACTTGCTTGGCATGTTCGGCTGGAAAAGCCAGGGAGACGCCACGGCATTGAGCTTCACGACGCTCGTTGTTGCCAACCTCGGGCTGATCTTCGCCAACCGCTCATGGTCTCGCACGATCTGGTCCACCCTGCGAACTCCGAACCCTGCTCTCTGGTTCGTACTGGGTGGAACTCTCGGCTTTCTCAGCTTGGTGCTTTACGTTCCGTTCCTGCGCGACCTGTTCCACTTCTCGACGATGCACCCCGGCGATATTGCGATTTGCCTTGCGGGAGGATTCGTCAGCATTTTGTGGTTTGAAGGGCTAAAGGTTTTCAGGAAGAAGTGGTTCGCTGAAGTCTGAAGTGCGTGAACACAAAAACGGGCAGTTCGCCGTGGCCCGTTGAGTTAATTTCGCACGTCGCAGCTCAACACATTTCTGCTGAACGTCTTGAAACAGGATGGCTTCATCGGAAGTAAAGGGCCGTGCCGCGAGGGATCGGAACGAGAGGCAAGATCGTCTCTATTCTGTTTGATCAGGGAGTGGAATCTCCGGTGCGTCAAACTGTGGTGAATCAGGAAGGCGAAGCCGGTCTTTACGTCGGCGAGGAAAATCCTGCAGGTTGAACGCTTCCTCGGATGCCTTACCAGAATCTTCATACCGCGAACTGTTTTCCCGTGGTCTCAAATCGCGAGGATAGCATTCGTCCTGGAACCAGCGGCCATGTGTTCCGATGCTGGAAAATTGTTCTTCGACGAAACGAATGCCATGTGTTTCCAGAATCGTGCCCGTCTGACGTTCAAGGTCGGCAAGTCCCGAATTGTACGAAGCAAGGGCCTGCGATTCGGAAGCCACGGCGTTGCCCCAGTCCGTCACGCCCTGCAGAAAATTCAGAAAATTTTCATTGCCGGTAAACAGACGCTGAACGCGAACTTCCAGGTTTTCTTTCGCTGCCTGGCGAGCATCACGAAACGCCTCATACTGCAGAAAATTCTGATCAATCGTGCGCAGTGAAGTGGCCAGCAGATGCTCGATCTGATGCAGATTTTGTTGAATCTGCGCACGATCCTTCATGATCAGGAGCTCGTGGTTGCGCACTTGAGCACGTGACTTTCTCAGGCTGAGTGGAACTGAGAAATTGACACCCATCGTCCAACTGCTGTTGTCGCCCAGACCGGACGACAATTGATTTCCGTTGATCACCTGACCGCTTAGGCCATCCCAGCGCTGAAGCGCGACGGCGTCCAGTTGAGGCTGAGCCAGATTGCGGCTCTGCACCAAGCGCTTTCGATCGGCAAGAAGAATCAGATTCAGCTCGACCAGATCGGGACGGAGTGACTGAGCGGTCTCATTGATCTCGTCCCAGCGAAACTCCACCTGATCGCGCGTTGGCGGCGTCGATGGCACGATCCGGACACCATCTTCCGGTGGCAGCCCCAGCATGTTTCTGAGAGCTGCTTCGCGATGAAGGACGTTGGCGCGAGCCGACACAAGATTGGCGCGAAACTTTGCGTAGGCGAGTTTTGGCTGCGCCGAATCGCTCTGTCGCTCGGAATCCTGGCTTCTCTCGGTATTACAAAGCTGATTAACTCCATCAGCAGTGGAGCCGACTGGCCGGTTGTTGTCTCCATTCCCGCGGGCATTGTTGCCATGGTCTTCGCCGCCGTCGTGGGTCTTGTGTTTGGATTGTATCCTGCCTGGCGAGCCAGTCGACTCGATCCAATTGATGCGCTCCGCTACGAGTAATTCGGAACGGGCCAACAGGGCGGGCGTCGGCTGGGCAGAGCTCCGTCTGGATGTTCGCTTGTGAAGGATCCATCAAAGCGATTCATGTTTCTATGAAGCGCAAGAGGAGAGTGAACACGATAGATGACCTCCGGTTCATCTGCCGGAAGCTTACCGAGCCCTCTTTTTGATTCGCAGGTTCTGATTAGCGTTCATTGGCGTTGATTAGTGGTTTGCAATGACTTGAACGCGGATAAGGGCCAGAGCAGGGAAATGAACTGAGCGTTGGCTGGCGGAATCGGGCATTCAAAGTCCCTGTGCGGCTTCCAGTGCGGCTGATCGAGAAGAAGTCTTTCGCGATGGCCATCTCTGATCGCCAGAATGACTGTCATCATTGTGACTGCGAGTGTTGCGAGATCGTTGCGAACATTGGCCTCCCATTGGCCTGAATTGCCGTAAATCGCTGACTTTTGCAAAGGCCAGAAGTTCGGCACAGTGGCTGCTTATTCAAGCCTCAAGTGAAATTCAATCCCCCTCAGTCCCTGATCCAAGACGGAACAGTGTCATGTTGGCAAAATTCCTTGAAGCGTTGGGTGTATCAAAACGGTCAGCTCGTCGGACGAAGCAGACGTCAGTCGCCCTGGTCGAAGTGCAGGTTCTGGAATCACGCGAAGTGATGTCGGCCAGTACGATCCACGAGTGGAACGATATTCTTCTGGACACGATACGAAGTGAGAAGCCGGCTCCACCGATGGCCTCCCGCGCGATGGCGCTGGTGAGCACTGCTGTGTTCGACGCCGTGAACTCCATCGACCGGCGCTACGAGTCCTACTTCACGTCAGCCATAGTATCGCCGCTGGCGTCAAAGGATGCGGCTGCTGCCGTTGCAGCCCATCGGACGTTGTCTGTGCTGTTTCCTGCCCGCCAGTTTGTCTTCGACGCGGCCTTGAATGCGACGTTGTCGACGGTGCCATGGGGTTCGAAGCGAGACGCGGGAATTGGAACGGGGCAGTATGTGGCCGATCGAATTCTGTCGGCTCGCAGCAACGACGGCTGGGATCAAATCGTGAGTTACTTTCCGGGCAACATCCCCGGCGACTGGAGTCCGACAGCTCCCGACTTCTCCGGCCCTGTTCTTCCTCAGTGGGGACTTGTACGGCCCTGGGCGATCAGTCGTCAGAACCAGTTCCTGTCTGCTGCTCCTCCGTCGCTGACCTCCGCAACATACGCACGTGACCTAAACGAAGTGAAGGTGATGGGAGCGGCGACCAGCAGGACTCGCACAGCAGATCAGACCAACATCGCTCGTTTCTGGGCTGGAGCTCCGGGCACCGCAACACCTCCGGGCCAGTGGAACATGATTGCTCAGACGATCGCCGAAGGGCAGGGGCTTTCGATGGAAGAAAGCTCGCGGATGTACGCTGTCCTGAACATCGCGCTGGCTGACGCGGCGATCAGCTGCTGGAATACGAAATTTACGTATGACTTCTGGCGTCCGATCACTGCCATCCAGAATGCCGATTTGGACGGCAATAGAGCAACCGTTCGGGATGCCTTCTGGACACCACTTTTGAAGACTCCTGCGTTTCCTGGTTACACGTCCGGCCACAGCACTTTTAGCGCAGCCGGGGCCGCTGTTCTGAACGATGTGTTTGGCACGGACGCGATTGGGTTCATTTCGAAGTCAGAAGTCCTTGGAGTCCCCGATCGTCTCTACACCAGCATTCGCGCTGCGGCTGCGGAGGCTGGTTTGAGTCGTATCTTTGGCGGGATCCACTTCCAGTTTGACAACCAGGCCGGTCTGGCAAGCGGTGATGCGTTGGGGCGATTTGTTGCGGCCAACTGCCTGCCGATGAGAGCCGGAGCTCGAGTTGTAAACGGGGCTTTGCAGGTCTTTGGGACGAGTCGCAATGATACGATTCGCATCGACAGCTGGGGCTCATCTCTGAACGTCTTTATCAACGGACGTTCGATGCTGACAGTCCCTGGCACCTTCATTGCTTGCATCTGCATTGACGCCGGTCCGGGAAATGATGACGTTGCCGTGAGTTCCTGGATTGGCCTGCCGTCGACGCTGAAAGGTGGTACTGGCAGTGATCGTCTGACAGGCGGTGCCGGTCACGACACGCTGCTGGGAGATGCCGGCAACGACATCCTGTTTGGAAGCTGGGGCAACGATGCATTGTACGGGGGACTTGGCGACGATGTGCTCGATGGCGGCGCAGGCTACAACTATCTCGACGCCGGCTTCGGGTTCGATACCCTGTACGTCAATCGGTTCCTCGACATCTTCGATCAGGGTCCAGGGCGGAAGAGGATCTTCTTTCGGTAGTTGAGCCGACCTGTTGTATCGAAGCAGGTGATCGTCGCACTTTGTTCGCTGAGGTTTTGAACTAACACTTTTCCTTCGTGAATGGCGAGCGAACTGCCTGCGCCGAAGCCGTTGCTTGTCTTGATCACTCCCACATCCGCGGTCCATCGCGTTGACCCGTCATGGCTCATTCCCGCGACGGTGCCGGTCGCTCCGCAGTAAGCGTACAGTCCATTTTCATCAGCAACGGGAGTTTCAGTCGCCCATGAGTTCGACGGATGGATCGGAAATTTTGGCTTACCGCTGAGGACTGATTGTTTCCAGAGAGTGCTGCCGTCGGCCAGAAAAGCCAGGGAGACGCCACGGCATTGAGCTTCACGACACTCGTCGTTGCCAACCTCGGGCTGATCTTTGCCAACCGCTCCTGGTCTCGCACGATCTGGTCCACGCTGCAAACGCCGAATCCTGCTCTCTGGCTAGTGCTCGGCGGAACTCTCGGCTTTCTCAGCTTGGCGCTCTACGTTCCGTTTTGCGCGACCTGTTCCACTTCTCGACCATGCACCCCGGCGACATTGCAATTAGCCTTGCGGGAGGATTCGTCAGCATTTTATGGTTTGAAGGGCTCAAAGTTTTCAGGAAGAAATGGTTCGCTGAAGTCTGAAGGGCGTGACCACAAGAACGGGCAGGTCGACATGGCCCGTTTTGTTAAGTGCTGCAGGTGCGTTCTGCAGAAAGCGACGGCGGGCTCACACCCAATGACAGTCGATTTGCGTTGATAGTAGCCGTGACTCTCCGAGTGATGCATGCCAAAGCCAAATTTTTTGCGTTGATCGTAGCCGTGACTCTCTGAGTGACGAATGCCAATGGCCGCGTTTTGCGGCCTTCGTCACTCAGAGAGTGACGTCTACTTTGTCGAACTGAGTAGCATTGGGCTGCCGCCCCGCCGCTCGCCAGTGGCAATTCACCGTGCGAGAAGCTTAATCATGAGCTATGCAGCATTCTTTGTCGGGCTCGTCAGTCTTTGGGCCCCATTTTAAAAATGTTTCCACATTTCTTCTAAGCAATGTTTTTGGGCGTCGAATCACGTCCCCATACTGCGAGAACTGAGCTCGCAAAAATGTGGTTCAACCGGTGAGGAGATCTAAAATGTTGAAGAAACTAATCGTGGGATCGGCGACAGCGGCAGTCGCGGGAAGTCTATTGTTTGGCGGCGACGCGGTCAGCTACCTTCGGACCTTTGGCAGCAACGTGCGTCAGGCTGTAAAGTCCGAAATATCGGTCGAGTTTGAACTCGATCGAATCCGTCAGGAAGTTGACAATCTGATGCCAGAGATTCGTCAGCATATGACGATCGTCGCGGAGCAATCAGTTGACGTAAAGGATCTGGATCGAGAACTGGCTGAAAAGGAAACCGGGCTGGTCAAGCAGAAAGAAGCCATCCTGGCTCTGCGAAGTGATCTGGAAACCGGCAAAGACAAGTTTACTTACCGCGCGGTCTCGTATTCCCGCGGCGAGGTGGAAGCCGATCTGGCTCATCGATTCGGGGCGTACTGCACGTCCGAAGATTGTGCAAAACGCGATCGCCAGATTCTGGCGGCTCAACGTGACACTCTGCGAGCCAATCAGAAGAAGCTGGATGCAATGCTGTCGCGCAAGCAGGATCTGGTCGTCAAGGTGGCTCAACTGGAGGCACGTCTGAAGACTGTTCAGGCTGCAGAAACGATCAACTCAATTGAGATTGATGACACCAAATTGTCGCACGTGGAAAAAATGATCAAGGACATGAACCATTCGCTGGACGTGCGTGAGTCCGTTCTGGAAACCGAAGGTCAGGTCCTGAGCCGAATTCCTGTGGAAGAAGCGACGTTGCCCGTCAAAGGTGACGTTGTGGGTGAGATCGATGCTCACTTTGGCCTGAAGGCGGATGATTCGGATTCTTCGGCCGAGCAGAATTCGATCTGATGCAGTCGTGGCAGAGTGCAGATTGGTCAGCACAAGGCCGTATGTTTTGGACTGTCATGCAGAGTCAGTACGAACCCCCGAGCGGAGTGTTGATTTAATCGTTTAACGGCAATCCGCAGGCGTCGTTGCCCGATTTCGCCTGCGCCTTCGGCTCGCCGTTAAACGACAATGCGGAATGCGTGAGTAAATCAACAGCCCCCGAGCTTGTCTTGGGGGGTGGGGGCTATACCGCCTTTGCACTTCCTCTTGTACACGCCGTGGCCTCGGATCGCACAACGACGGTGAAAACAGCATTTTTCTGGGGTCTCAGGACGTATCCCACAGAAAAATGGGCTCTCTTAAAACGCAACACAGGAAAGATTCCTCAACAGAACCGGGACGAATGTGGCTCCGGGCTTGGCCGCTGGCACGAGTCCGGAGTTTTTTTGTGGCAGGACGGAGTGTGGGACCGGAGTGACGCGGCCTCACGTAAAGGGTTACAATGAGTCTTGCCGAACTTTCAAAATGGAAACATCGGCTGCTGCGTCAAGTTGACCTGGCAGGCATCGGAACTCACGGACTCGTTAGCAGAGACATTCCAGTGGCGGGCAACTCCAGTGAACGCTATATAATCTGGATTGACGGCGTTGGAGCATGGCAGCTCTGCGTGGGTTCCGAGTTTTTGATTGGCGCGCCGACTCGTGAAGATTCAGTCGCCGACATCTGTCTGATGGCCCATCTGTCGCGGCGACATGCGACTTTGCAGAGAATCGGAGAAGACTGGTTCATCCATCCTTATCATCCCACCGTTGTCTCGGGAAGGACGGTAACCGGGGCTGCCTCATTGCGAACTGGCGATTCGATTTGTCTGGCCGAACGTGTTCGGCTGGGATTTCGAATTCCCAGTGTTCTCAGTGGATCGGCCGTTATTGATTTTGAAAGTCATCATCGGCCGGCACAAACTGTGGACGGTATCATTCTGATGACTGACAGCGTACTGCTGGGGCCTCGGAAAGATCATCACATCTACTGTCCAGACTGGCCGGAACTTGTGGTAATTTACCGTCAGGATGGACAAATGCGTTGTCGATCCAAAGCGGCCCTGACCGTCAATGGAGAACGAGTGCGGGATTCTGCGATACTCAGCGACGGAGCGATTGTGTCCGGCGAAGAGTTTCGATTTCGAATCGAGAAGCAGTCATCCAATATTCCTGTTTAGTTCGAGTCGGAACAGAGACATGAAGTTTACCTTTGCACCAGAATCGAAACCGCTCGACGGTTACACGATCAAACGGGCCATCCATCGGGGTGGGTTTGGCGAAGTTTACTATGCGCTCAGTGATGCCGGAAAAGAAGTTGCTCTGAAGCTGCTGCACAATAATCTGGAGGTCGAGCTGCGTGGAGTGTCTCAGTGTTTGAACCTGAAGCATCCGAATCTGGTCACCATTTTTGACATGAAACAGGATTCTGAAAAGGATCACTGGATTGTCATGGAATACGTCGGAGGCAAGGGCCTTCACGAAGTGATGCACGATCATCCCGCAGGCATGCCGATCAAGGACATTCTCTTCTGGATGTCCGGAATCACGGCAGGTTTGAGCTTTCTGCACGATCGAGGCATTGTGCATCGTGACCTGAAGCCCGCCAATATTTTCTGCGATGCCGACATCGTGAAAATCGGCGACGTTGGCCTGTCAAAATATATCTCCGAAAGTCGACGTAGCGCCCAAACTCAAAGCGTGGGGACCGTTTATTACATGGCCCCCGAAGTTGCTCGTGGTCGGTACGGACGCGAACTGGATATCTATTCCACAGGCATCATTCTTTATGAGATGCTCACGGGTCGAGTTCCCTTTGAAGGGGAAACAACGGCCGAGATTTTGATGAAGCATCTCACTGCCGAGCCTGATCTGTCCGTGCTTCCCGAGAAGTTCCGGCCTGTGCTGGCGGCCGCGCTGGAGAAAGATCCTGATCGCCGCATCAGCGAAATTGAAGAACTCGAACGACGATTCCGCATGGCCGTGGAAGAATCGGGCGTCGTGACAGACAGACCGGGCGCCGCTCAGGCTACGAGTCGCAACAGAAAGCAAGCCGTCCCTGAACTGGCTCCCACTTTAATCAAAGGCGTGAATACCGCCGCGGCAGCTCAGAATTCCGACGGTTCCCTGGGCGAAACATTCCGGAGCATCGTGCAGTTCTGGCATCATCGCGTGCCGACGCCAGTGAAATGGGTTGTCTACGCGTTTGTACTGCTTGGTAGTTTGAAGCGGGGAATCATAGGATTCAGCTGGGCTGAGATTGGCCTTCTTGTCGTTATCTACGCGGTCTATCGTAAGTTCTTCAGCAAAGCCGTCGAATCATCATCGCTGCCGCAGGGACTCGCTGGCTCGGGAAAAGCGACTGTGCAGGCCGGTTTGGCGAAAGGCGAAGCAACTTGGCCAGTGACCGCGCTGCCGGCGGCGGGGCTCGGCGCGATACAGACCGTTGCCGTCGCGTCACCCGTGGCCGTTGCGGCATCACAAAACTATTCACCGGCAACGCTGCGGCAGATCCCGTCTGGACAGCGAGCCATTGATATGACGACCTCACTGTCCGTGTCACTGGCCGCTGTGGGTTTGGTCACGACAGCCGTTCATCTGGCGACGCCGTTGCTTCCACGCGTCGTGGATGTGGCATTTTTTGGGACGGTCACACTTCTGGCGGCTGCCAGTTTGATCATTCCGGCAAAATTCTGGGAAGGACACGCCAGTGACCATTTGCTGCGTCGTCTGATTCAGGGCGCTGTGGGTCTGGGCGTTGGAGCTGTCGCCTGGGCTTTGCAACAATTTCTGATGCTGGGTAACAGCCAGTTGCTGCATGCTGAAGGCCCGGGTATGTTCAATGGCGGACAACTGGGACGCATCAGCGTAATCAGTTCTGATGGCCTGCCGACGATGGCTGGCTTCATGATGTTTTTTGGACTTCTGTTTGTGGCACGACGCTGGTGGTGGCAGGCAGACAGTTTCCGAAAAGCACGCTTTCGAATTTCGTCGACACTCGTCAGTCTGCTTGTAGGATTCATCCTCACCGCGATTCTGCCATTTCCGAACAACCTGGGAGCCGTCTGGGCTCTGGCTATTTCGGCCGTCGTCCAGCTGTCTGCCGGCTGGACTCCTCAGGAAGAACGGTGGCTTGCTCCGGCTCCGGGACCAGGCAAAGCCGTGCCGCTGCTGACGCCCGTTCGTCATCCGGCTGTCGGCTCACCGGTCGCGCAGAAGCTTTGAATACTGTCGAAGAGTAACATCTTGTGAATGGAAATAGTGAAATGACTCTCCTGACAATTCCGGTGGCTGCAGTGATCTTCATTTTTTTGGCACTGCTGATCTTCAGGGTGATCTCTGCGGCAGCCAATCGAATCCTCGGACGCCCGTCAACCACAGGCACCGGCTTTTCACGCGTCGCCGCGTTGGGATTGATCGTTGTGCCTCTGCTACTGCTCGGAGTCGTTCGCGTGAAAGCCATGCGGACCGTTTCCAGCGGAAGTGTTCTGGCCTCGCCGCCCGAGCCTCGCCTGCAAACGATCGATGAACTGTCCGACGCACGGCAGACGATTCAGAGCGCCTTGCAGGATGCATCAGCTCAGATTCCGGTGGATATTCCTGCGACGTCGCCACAGCCGGCCGATGGGGCAACGACGGTCGAAGCAGCTGAGTCTCCTGCCCCTGCCGCTTCGGCACCCGACGCAGCAGCTCCGTTGGCGGCGGAAGTTCCGGAGTCGGTTGCGGCCGATCCCGCAGGCCCAACAGAACCGCCGGCTGTTGGTGCGCCCGCGGCTGCTGAAACACCTGCCGCTGAAAATCCAGCAGCCGAAGTCCCAGTTACGCCCGAACAATCGGGTGTGAATTCCGGTGCGAGTGATCAGGCTGTTGGTGCAGCCACCGATGCCTCTTTAGAATCCCCAGAGGATCGACAAAGGCGGCTGTCTGAACTGGCCACGCATATTGGTCCGTGGATTCGGTCGTTGCTGGATGAGGACGAGCAGGCTGAATTGACCGCGACAGGAGAAGCGGCCGAGGCTGTTGAGTCGTCCGACAAGCAGGTCGTAATCTTTAAGATTCCAGGGCAGACCTACGCATTGATTCCATTGAATCCTGGCGTGGCTGCTGCGATCTCGCGCATGAAACCGTTGCTTGTGAGTGGCGGCCTTGAGGCGATGGCCAATTCACTGGCTCGGTCACTAAAGGAAGTTTCTTCGCAGCCATCCGCCGTGCCGCCAGTGGAAACAGAAGGCGGAGTCTCTGACGCAACTTCCGCCACCCTGCCGGAGGACATGCCGTCCTGGATTCGTAATCCGGACGGAGGACGTGTTGTGGCCCAAACGGAACCGATGCTTCCCGGCGAAGACATTACGAAGCCGAAGGTTGATGCGATCAACAAAGCATTCAACGCCCACATGATGACCGTCGCCGAAACGCTGGGTCCGGCGGTACACAATCAGTCGCGCCTGATCACTCTCGAACTGGACGAGAAGACGGCCGAAAGTTGTGTTGTCGAGTCTTACCAGCGTCGCGATTTCATCGATTCGGTCGAAGGCCGCAAAGAGTTTGTTGTTGTGTATTCGCTGGTCGCGTTTCCGGAGGCGGTCGAAAAGGCCGCCTTGCAGCAACTGAACCACAATGTTCAGGCGGACCGAATTACCGGGCTCGGCCTGATCGTCGGATTTGCCTGGTTGTCGGTTTGCTTTCTTGGGGCAGGCATTCGCCTGTGGAGTCGTCAGTCTATTGTACGACGGGCGATTGCAGTTCCAATTTTCGGCATGATCGCTGTACCTTTGATTTTTGTAGCCGCCGGAATTGGCATCAGTCAGGCAAAAGGCACCCCATTGAAACATCCGTGGGTAGAACAGGGCAAAATCGTTTCCATTCACGTCGACATACCCGTTTGATTTTGACTGGCTGCGAATGGCAAGCGTCTGAACGCCCAAAAATTCCACGAGGACGCGGCCTGAAGGTTTCCCCGCGGCCCTTAAATGCTCGTTTTCTGCAGAAAATTGTGTGCGAAACCGAACCCAGAGATGCGAAACCCGGTCTGATCTATGTTTTTGCGGGGACCGATACTTGGAATCACGAATTCAGAACGGTATCATTCGCGAAATGCTCCTATAGCTCAGTTGGTAGAGCAACTGACTCTTAATCCGTAGGTCGTTGGTTCGAATCCAACTGGGAGCACTGAAAAAGACAGGGTTTTCGAGTAAAATCGAAAACCCTGTTTTCGTTCATTCACCTTTTCATTCACCTTTTCTGGCAGTGTTCGGTTTTCGTTCACCTTCAGCCGGTTTATTGGCCATCAGTCCCGCCAACAATGCTGAGGTCTCATCGGACTGAATCCCGACATAATACTTTTCGGTTGTCGTGACGCTGGCATGTCGCATGAGTTCCTTCAGAACCATCGAGTTGACTTTGCGCGACCACCTGGCCCCGAATGCCCGCCGGAGGTCGTGAGCGGACGCATAGACAACGTCCCCGCTATTCTCATCAACCTTGATGCCAGCTCGTTCACCTACGGCACAAATGGCTTTTGAAACGGTGTCCACCCGGCGACACTCGCCACGGGACAGGATCGGACGGAAGACAAACCCTTGCCGCGATTCCTCTGAAACGGCTTGCAGGAATTCAGCGAAGTCCGGTGTCATCGGATACACCCGATCCTTGCCGCCTTTTTCGTCCTCGGCCGCAATCAGCAGCTTCGCGTACTTGCCGGACAAATCAACCCGGATGCCATCCGCCCATTGATCCCATGTCAGACTTAGAGCCTCGCCAAGACGCAAGCCAGACAGCCAGAGACCATTGATCAGGAACTTGATTGAATCCCGCCGCGCATTGGCTTTGCTGACTCGCTCCGGTTTCCAGTTTTCGCCTATCGGGATTTCCTCATCGACCGCTATCAGCATCCGGTCGAATTCTTCGCCAGTGATCGGACGCCCCTTCATTAGCTTTGCGGATCTTGCCTGTTTCAGCTTCGGAAACTTCGGCACTGTGGTAATCCATCCCTGTTCTCTTGCCCAATTAAGAGCCGCCCGAAGATGTCGGCAGTACGATTCCACGGTTGATGCCGCGCAGCCTGAATCAAGTACCCGCTGCTGAAATCTGGTCACCCATTGCGGAGTGATCCTTGCAAGTGTGTCTGGCTGCATGTGCTTCTCAGCCGCATTGAATGCCGTTGCAATAGAGGACAGTGTTCTGTCTCGAAGTGAAGGCCCAACCGCAGATTCATAAGCCTCTGTGAAGACGCTCCATTTCGCTGTGATCTTGACGCCACGCCCGGCCCGCAGTTCCGCTTGCCATTCGCCAGCCGCCCGCTGTGCGGCCTTCTCACTGGTCGTTCCGCTGTTCTTTTCACGACGCCTGCCGTCTACGGGGTCGATGTATCGCAGGTAGAGATTCTTTTCGCTCTTCCTTCGTACCACACGGACGTTGATTTCGTCAGACATTGCATTCACTCCTCAGTCAGTGAACCTCAAGATTGAAAAGCGGGAAGCGAGCAATGAGGATGCTCGCTTGTCGGCTGGGGTAATTAGTCCCTGCCTATCCCGCGTTCGGTTAGTATTGCCGGACCAAACAAAAGAAGTCCAGCCCGTTGCAGTGCCGGCACGATGATTGTGCAGACGCTACTGAAAACATTTCGACCGAAATGACCAGAGACGTTGAACACGTCCGGACCATTCGCCGTCGGCAGATTACGCCGAAGATCATTCAGCCAGGGGCAACAGCAGCTCCGCGGGGAAGTGAGTCCGCAAAAACTGACTGATACTCATGTGAGCCTGCAGCGCCCTTGCCCGAAGTGATCGTTCTTCAATGCGGGTTACTGTCATCGTGGCCTTGCGGCATCGGGCCTCCGTTGTGTTTGGCTCTGCTGTGGATCGTAGTTGGGCGTGTTGCCAGGGGTGGTTGGCAGCCGGTTTCGATTTTCCCCACGAATCCGCATTCGTCATTTGTGCCACTCCGTTCAAAGCATGGACTACGTTTTGAAACATGCTCTGAATCGTATCATGACCTGCACAACAATCACGGATGGAAATCCATCTCCGGATTTTTGAAGGCGTATCGTCTCGCCGCTGCGAGATGCTTCTCTGAATTAAACTTCAGCTGACAATCATGCTTGTTGGCACGGTAGTCTGATTCGGCCTGTCTGGTGATCTCCGCCAACTGCAGTTCTTCTGTCTCTGCCTTTGTGGGTGTCACTGGCTTCAGCGCCCGCAGTTGGTTCATCCGCGTATTCATCTCACCTGCGAGTCGATCAAGATCGAGCTCGAGCTCGGCAACTCCCATCGGAGGCAGGGCAGCCGTTTCGAATTCGTCGACCAGCTTGCAGAGCTCATCAACCAGAAAGGCGTCTGCATGGCAAAGGTTGTGGTCGGCATACTTAAACCCTGTCCGATTCACATTCGCCCGAGTCCCGAGTTCTGTGAAGAATGCCACAGTGCCCTGTTGTTGTAGCTTCGAACGTGTATGAAATGTGCTTCGCTGTTCCGCCGCTGCACGCGCCTCGGTCCATGATATCTGTCCGGACTTCACAAGTTGCCGGGCAGACTCACGAATGCTTTCCTCGCTCTGCGCTTCCTGAGATTTCGAGGCCTGCCAGAAATTGAAAATACTCATCTCGGTTTGAATCCTTGAACAAAGAAAACAGGCGCGGGGAAGACAGTCTTCCCCGCGCGGGTCGCTCGATCAATTGCGGGTCGCAGGCGTCCCCGGAATGACAACTGTATGAGCTTTCCAGTCCGGTTGTTTCGGTGGACGTTGCGGGTCTTCTGGCTTCTCCTCAATGTCAGCCAGCTCGGCAACCCATGAACGGAAACGCTCAAAAAGCGCCCCACGAATTCGGGCAACCGTCCCGGACGATGCGTTGCCGTTTCCTTCGTTGGACAACGTGCCGACGAATCCGCGTTGCTGCTGCCATGCGTCATGGGCTTCGCGAACCTTGTCCACACTCCCGACGGCCGCCGTCAATGCAGGGCCGGACACGCCTGATTCAGACAGGCGACGCGAGTACTCGGCATGAAGTGTCTTCAGGTGGGTTCCCGCATCGCTCGAAGCCTGATTGAGATGTCCTTGAATCCTGGCATCGATGTCGACTCGAGTACTCAACAACCGAAGAATATCTTTGATCAGATCGAACCGGAGAAACCGCCTGTCCTTTCCGATTTTTTCCAAGGCCTTCAAATCTGACTCCAACGGGTCGAAGTCCGGCACGATGAAGAACTCATCGAGCCTGTTTTGAATTGCGGCGAGTTCTTCATTGAACTGGCCAGCCAGCTCGAAGGCCTGCGGGGATGCTGAACTGTGAATGCTGATTCGCAGAGAGTCGATATTCCGCAAATCGTCGTGTGAAAACTTCATGGGCTTGGGCTCTTGAAAATGTGAAATCTGGAAAGTCCCCCCGGACGCGCAATGGAGAAAACGCATCCGGGGAGAGAGTAGGGCAGGGCCGAAGAACCCTGCCACAAAAGGAATTCGCTGCCATCAAGGCGGTTCCTCTGCTTCATCACTTTTTGCCGTCATTTGTGGGGCTGTCCTGTTGAGAGGAAGGAAGGAATAGCGCTTTCAAAAACACGAAACGCGCCCAATTTGCGCGATAGAAGACCCGCGCGCCGAAACTTTCCCGGGGAGGGACCCGCGAAAATCGGGGGCCCCCTCGGACTTTCGCCCGATACATTTCGGCCGAAATATCTCATCCTGCAGTCATCGCAGTCGGCCTCGCTCGAGTTGTCATCAGCTCCAATCGCCGAACTGAAATCCAAACCGTACAGCAGTCACGCAAGACGATGTCTTCGGGCTCGCCTTTGGCTTGAATGAATCCATGATCTCGAAGCCATACCCGCCGCGGCCTTTGGCTGTTGCCATCCATTGCGAGTGCCACTTGCATCTCTTTGTCTGTCGCTCCCCGTTCGCCTTGGCTGGCGATGTACTCCGAGATTCGCACGGCCTGCGATCGCACAAACGATCGGGCAGACTCAGCAGCAGCTCGGCTTGGTAACGTGCGGTTGTGAAGCGGTGTCGGTTCACTCGCTGACGGATCATCACTGTGAGCGCCGCCGGCAGTCGAGTCGCCGCGCGGGATGCCTGTTGATTGTTCGTCAAAGTTCTCATCGACTTCCGGAAACAGTGTCGGACTTTTGAACATGGTT
>Ga0209390_10000121_pt1 | contig 132589 bp, 127 predicted proteins | sample BON01_FD_187212 | JGI IMG/M metagenome (GOLD analysis project Ga0209390, IMG submission 187212) | Freshwater microbial communities from Lake Bonney liftoff mats and glacier meltwater in Antarctica - BON-01 (SPAdes) (version 2) | ecosystem: Environmental > Aquatic > Freshwater > Ice > Glacier...
GTCTCAAGCGCTACCTCGCCCGGCAGGTCTACCACTGCCTCGTGCCAACGCCAGCCGTCAAAACCGCGCCCCGCAACTTGGATCAAGGCCTAAAAGCGGCTTGACAGAACATAGGAGCATCAACCCCTATTCAGAAGCATGGTTCAAGACCCTGAAGTACTCGGCAGTGTTCCCAGAGCGCTTCGGATCACTGGCCGATGCCCGCATATTCATGGACCAGTTCGTCGACGGCTACAACCACGAGCACCGCCACACCGGCATCGGACTGCACACCCCCGCCGACGTCCACTACGGCCTCGCCGCCGCCAAAACACAAGCCCGCGAAGCGACCCTCTCCGCCGCCCGGGCAGCTAACCCGAACCGCTTCAGCACCAGCAGAAACCCCAAGATCCTCGACCTGCCCGAAGCCACCTGGATCAACCCGCCACTCGAAGATCAAACGAAGGAAGCCCAAGCAGCCTGATCACTCCCACTGGTCTCAATCGCCTTGACATTTACCAATCGACAGGATCTTCCGATAAGTACAGCGGGAATACACTTTATTTTTCCGTCTGGTGGAGGTGCCGAGAATCGAACTCGGGTCCAACGAAACAAACAAGAGCATTCTCCGGGTGCAGTCGCGTTAATCGCTATTCGGCCTCTCCATTTTTGTGCGACCCGACGGAGATAGCGGCCTAGTCAGCTGTTTGTTTTCCCGTTCACTTCCGCTAACCGAAATGATTGGTGAGTCTTCTAGTCGACGCCGGGATCTGGAGGGAAGACACCTCCAGGCCGACGGATCTATATGGCTCTACTGCAATTAAGCAGCGAGAGCGAGATCAGTGCGCTTGGTATCTGCACTTGTTTTTTCAACGGAGCGTTAATGAGATAACCGCTGATCCTCAACCCGCTTCACTCTTCTCTGCAAACGTTGTCGAAACCGTTCACCCCCTGTGTAGTTATTGGGACATCGTACGCCCTCGCCCAGGCATCGCGCGCTGCCGTTTCCACGGTGGGGAATTCCGATCCTCTACTCCCAGTCAAAGCAACAGGGACTGCCCCCGCTTTGGATGTCACGTGATCTCAATCGCATAGATGTGTATTCGCCCCACGATGAGGGCATGACAAGCGTAGGGCCAGTTGGTACTAGGCAAAGATGCACGTGATTGAAGGGCCAAGACGATGAATACGACAACGGCAGCAGTAACCAGCATCTACTTCGGGATGCCTGTGTGGGCATGGATTGTTGCTGGACTTGCCATCCTCGTCCTTGTCGCACTGATTATTGCCGTCGCCGTCAGCAGCAAGAAGCGTTCGAAGTGGGATCGGGCTTTCTACGTTCGCAAAGCCGACGCTCGCTGGTTCGCTGACTCGCTAACCCTAGCCGTCGCTGACCGCACTAAGGGGACCCCCGAACTCGTTCGGACATGGACAGATGGCGTCCCCCGAATGTCAACGCTGAGCCAGCAACTCTATGAACTATCGACACTGGCTCCCAGCGACAAACGAGCCCGCCAACCAAGACAACTGGCCACGGCCGTCGACAATCTACGGACCGCCCTCGACGCTGATGTTCGACTGCGTACCCACGGCTTCGCGCCTGGCCAAGACGCCGTCATCGCGGAGTCGGCAATGGTTGTGGCTCAGCGCCGCCGCGACCTCGACCAAACCCTGGCTGCACTGAGCCGCTGAGCCCCTGAGCCCCTGAGCCCCTGAGCTTGATGCACATCGCTCATCACGTGGCTATCCCGCGCTGATCGCCGCAACTCCGGCCAATGCAAGGACAACGCCGACGTACTGGCTGGTCTTTAGTCGCTCACCAAGGATGATCCACGCAAGGATGACTGTCACCACGGGATAGAGCGAACCCAACACCGCGACCAGGGCCAAGAGCCCTAGCGTCGCCGCCAATCCAAACAGCAGATTCGCCGAGACGTCGAGCACACCGATAACCGCCAGAAGCGGCGCGTCGGAACGACGGAGTCCTCCCACCGATCGCGCGAGGATCGCAATCGTCACCACGATGACGACCGATGTGGCGCGCTGAGCGGTCATCGTCATGAGCACACTGGACTCGGAACCAATCGCGAGGCAGACGAGAAAGATCCCGAACATCAACGCTGCTACTACCGCGAGCAGGACCGGGCGAGCGCCGACGTCCCCAGATAGCTCGGGCATCGCCGCAAGCAGCACCCCAACGATCGCCAGGCCAATCCCCACGTACTGAAACGTCGACGGCCGGTCGCCCGACCAAAGGCCAAACCCAAGGGGAACCAGGACGCTCAATCCGGCAATCGGAGACACGACTGACATGGAGCCGGTGGCCAACGCCTGATAGAAGCAAATCAGGCCAAGGAGCCCCGCGAAGCTTCCAATCACCGAATAGGGCAGGTATGAGCCGATGGGGACATCTACCCAGGCGCCCAGCGCCAGAGTTAGCGCGCCAACAAAGATCAGCCCAACAATTTGACCCGCGCCAGCAACGGCCAAGGCGGCACGCGACTTCGTGAGGTTGCCAGCAAGAAAGTCTGATGCCCCCCACATGGCGCTGCTGATCAACGCGAAGAGAGCCGCCATTAGAACCGGCTGAACAACTCGTCAGACAAGAATAGGTACGAAGAAACATCAATTGTGCCCGGCATCGCCAACCTGTCGACGACTTCCAGGGTCAATCGTCCATCCCCTTTGCCCGTCGGCCTATCGCTCGGTCTACATCACGTTTTGCGCTTCGTTCGGCGATCGCATGGCGCTTATCGTAGGACTTGCGACCGCGGGCGACAGCTATCTCGACCTTTGCGTTGCCGTCTTTGAAATAGATCGACAACGGGATGAGGGTCCAGCCGCCCTCTTTCGTCTTGTTCATCAGCTTTGAAATCTCCTGGCGGTGTAACAAGAGCTTGCGGGTACGGCGCGGTTCGTGGTTCGTCCACGTCCCCTCGGTGTACTCCGGGATATAGACGGAGTGAAGCCAGACTTCGCCATCCTTGACGTCGGCGTAGCCATCCACCAGGGAGGCGTGACCGGCGCGCAACGACTTCACCTCGGTGCCCTGCAAAACCAATCCCGCCTCATAGACGGTATCGATCGAATAGTCGTGACGGGCTTTGCGATTCTGGGCAATTAGCTTCTTACCCTGCTCGCGGACCATGGCCACATCTTGGCAGCCACCTCGCTGCGCACGCGCGGTCGGTCTGGTTTAGAGAACAGGCGGTGAGTTAAACGCAGCTAACGCGGTACTTCGATCCGCCGAACCAGCCCATCGGCTCGTAGGGAACGCCGTTCACGTGTACCTCAAAGTGCAAGTGTGGACCAGTGGAGAACCCCGTCGACCCGACGTACCCAATCACTTGGCCCCGGCTGACGTTCTGGCCGGAGCGAACGGATACCCGCGACTGGTGCGCGTACATCGTGGTCAGCCCACCACCGTGGCTGATAAGCGTGTGGTTTCCGTATGGCCCGCCGGAGGCCACGGAGATGACACTTCCGCCGGCCGCTGCTCTGATGGGGGTCCCAGACGGGGCGCCAATATCCGTGCCGGTGTGACACGAGCTATAGCCATAGACCGGGTGTACGCGTGGACCTGTGCGGCCTCCAGCGCTGTAGCCGGGAGTCGGCCAACTCAACGATCCACTGGCACCGGAACTGCCACCCGATCCAGAGCTCCCGGAGCCGGAGCTGCCTGAACCCGAGTTGCTTGAACCCGCGCTACCTGAACCCGAGTTCTGTTGCTGCTGTTGCTTTTGCTTCTTCAGCTCCTGCTCACGTGCTTTGCGAGCCGCCTCGGCGATCCTGGCTTGTTCCGCGCGCAGAGCGTCGTACTGGGCCCGGACGGTGTCACGCTCGGAATCAGCGGTCGCCACGATCGCTTTGCGTTTGGCGACAAGTTCTTCGACGACCTGCGTGGCTTGCGCAACCCGATCGAGCGCTGCTTGTGCGTCGATCGCCCGCTGTTGAGCCTGATTCCGCAGATCTTCGGCGACTTGCTCGAGACGCTTGCCTTCGGCCAACTTGGCATCCAACCGAAGTTGGGCTGCCGCTAGATCATCGAGCGCTCGCGAGTTTCCTTGGGATACGCGGCGCATTGCTGCAAGTCGCTCGGCGAACTCCGCCGGGTCATCTGAATCGAACAGGATCTGTAACTCTTCGTATTGACCGCCGGACGTGTAGATGACTCGGGCAAGGGCACCAATCTGTTTGCGAAGTTCCGCAATCTCCGCTTCCAATATGACGATCTCACCCTTGATCGCCGTTACCGCTGCTTCAGCGGTAACCAGCGCCGCCTGCGCCTGTTCTGCTTGTGCCTGCACCTTCGCGACGAGATTCTGCGCGTCGGCTAACTTCTTCTCAGCCGGAACGAGTTTGGCTTCCGCCTTATCCAACTCCACCTTGACGGCGTTAACCTTCTTATTCGCCGAGGCTAGGTCATCGTCAGCTTGATTCACTTGATCATCAATACCGGCGCTCGGCACAGACGCCGCCACACCGGCAGCCTCGACCGAACCCATAGCGACCGCGCACAATCCTGCAACGCCGATGGCGGCCACAACGACCCGAACTCGTCGCGAACTCGTAGCCGTCTCGCGCATGGGTGCGACGCTACCGGTCATACCCGCATGTACCTGCGCACCGTTAGTAAAGCGGACACACAAGAAAGGACAAGTCCTGTCAAAAATACGATGACCATAATCCGGACAACTTCATCCCAGCCAATGAACGCCGTGAAGCGGAAGGAAGGTTCTAGCACCTGGTCGATCAAGTAGACCTTCTGAACGGCAATCGCTCCCACCGCTATCAAGCCACCGATCGTGGCAGCAATCGCCGCTTCGAGAACGAACGGTAGTTGGATATAGAAATTACTCGCACCGACCAGCTTCATGATGCCGGTCTCGCGGCGTCTACTGAAGGCAGCGACCCGCATCGTATTTACCACCAACAAGACCGTAACGAGCAACATCGCGATGGCGATTCCGAGCGAGACAGCCTGTAGGCCACCTAAGAGTTTGAAGAATCTCTCGAGAAGTTTGCGCTGATCCTGGACTTGTTCCACCCCTGGCGAAACCCCAACAGCTGCGGCCACCTTGGCAAAGTCTTCTGGATTCGCCAGCTTCACGCGATACGACTCAGGCAGAGATTCCGGTGTGACGTTCTCCAGAATCGGAGAGTTTTTGAACTGCTCCTGGAATCGTGCGTAGGCATCCTGCTGCGACTCGTAGAAGACATCCTCTACCACCCCGGTCAGGGAGGTGAGCTGCGCATTAATCGCCTGCCGTTGAGCATCTGTGACAGCACCCTCCGGGCAGACAGCAGGATCCGACGCAGCACCACACAGGAAGACCGAAACTTCGACGCGGTCGTACCAGTAGTCCTTCATCGTGTCGACCTGCGACCGAACCATCAGACCGGTACCGAACAGAGTCAAGGACACCGCAATCGTCAAGATAACGGCGACCGTCATCGTGAAGTTACGAAACAGGCCTTGGCCCACTTCACGGAAGGCGAGGGAAAGTCTTCTCATCGTCTCTACCCCTGTCCCCTACGCCGTGTATCCGTAGACGCCGCGAGCCTCGTCGCGAACAACTTGCCCACCGACGAGTTCGACGACGCGCTTGCGCATCTGATCAACGATGGCAGCATCATGTGTCGCCATAATGACGGTCGTGCCTGTGCGGTTTATTCGATCAAGGAGCCGCATAATCCCGAGCGATGTTGTCGGATCCAGGTTCCCGGTTGGCTCGTCCGCGATCAGAATCGGCGGCTTGTTGACGAATGCTCGCGCGATTGCGACGCGTTGCTGCTCACCACCGGACAACTGGTTTGGCCGCCGATCTGCCAAGTCAGTCAAACCGACGAGTTCCAATGCTTCGGCCACAGCGGGCCCAACGTGGGATTTGGGGGCGCCGATCACGTCGAGGGCGAACGCGACGTTTTGCGTCACGGTCTTTTCGGGGAGGAGTCGGAAGTCCTGAAAAACCGAACCCATCTTGCGACGGAACTGAGGCACGCGCCACCGGCGCATCTTGGCGATGTCCTTGTCGTTAACGATGACCCGACCGTCTGTGGGCTTGTCTTCGCGCAGCAACAACCGAAGGAACGTCGACTTACCTGACCCTGACGGCCCAACGAGGAACGTGAACTCCCCGTCTTCGATCGTGAGGTCTATGTCATCAAGTGCGGGGAGATCGTCGGTGTTGTAGCGCTTGGACACATGCTCGAACTGAATCACTAGGGCATCGACCTTGCTGTTGGCGACTGGGTGCCGGACGGGGGGAATGTCCAACTGTGCACAGTTGGCCGTCGGCTCGGATTACATTATGGCGTTGCGCTCACACTGCGTGGAAACGACACGGCCGAGGGCTCGATTGGTCAGATCTTTCACCAAATATCACTCGGTGATTACATTCGGCGTGGTCTTTACCCAAAGCTGGAGCAGCTCAGAGCTACATCGTTGCGGCGGCTTGCCCCAGCGCCGAGGCGAGCACCGGCCGAGGGAGACCCACTTGATCCGCCAGCAGGATCGCGGCGTCACCGTAGGCGGCAATCGCTGCCAGGGTCCGGCCGTCGATCGCGTCGGGTAGTTCGTCGCTGGTCACCGTCCCGAATACGCGCAGAATCATCGCCTCGGCGGCACCGATCAATGCCTCATCATCAGCCGGAACCAACTCCGGGAACGTCGTAGTAACAGTCCGACGAACCGACCCCTTAACCAGATCGACGGCTTCCTCTTCACTTTGCGCCAAACTCAGCGCGACGAGGGCCACGACATTCGACAACGCGACGCCGGCATTAAGCACCTGAGAACTGTGTAGCGGCGCCTCAAGCGCAGCGTGGAGTCCCGTCATAAACGGCGCGGCCGAATCTGAATCGATGTAGGAAGAGAACTCCCCGCCGGCGTAACGAACGACCGACGAATCAATGCTGTTTTTGGCCTCAAAGGCTAGGGGGGAGAAATGCTGCACTCGCAGACCATAACCCGCGAAGTCTCGGCCGCGGCAAGTCGCCCCTGATCCGCCAAATTGAAAATTACTATCATTAACTGTACGTCTTGACGGTGACAGTCGCCGCCCACTCGCCCCCACAGCAGGGCCACCCTAACGAAACAGCACTCTCGCTATGGGATGTCTCCGTCCGCCGCGGTGGGCGGCTGATCTGGCAAGACCGGAACACGGTGGGGTCTCGGTATGCGATCCGCGTCCGTCGCTACAGCCGTTGATGGCGCACTCGCTGACGGTTGCGTCTTCACGAGAGCCGAGTAGATAATTCTCGCCGTCCTCGTCGATTCATCATCGAGCACACGTGGTCTCGAACTCTTCACAACGCCATTCATGAGCAATGGAGCCCGCCACCGCGGAGTCGTGACCGGAACGGTCCTAGCGTTTGCGTCTGGCCTCGGCATCTTGTTCAACAGCTTGGGCTCAGCACAATCGGGCTTAATCACGAGCATCCTGTTTGGCAATATCCTGGCGAGCACCACCGAACAAGTCATTACCTTCGCAATCATTGCCCTCCTCGTTTTAGGCCTCCTCAGTGCCCCGCTCAGCTTCGTCATCGTGGCGATCGCGTGCGTGTTCTGGGTCGCTCTCCCGACCATCAGCCGGTTGCGCGCTAAGCGATCAAATCAGCAACCGTCGGCGACTGCGTCATCGCCGACCGTTCCTGACGCGATCGTCGGATAGCTACTGCTGATCGGGCCGAGTGAGTGGGAAAAGCACTGAGTCGCGAATATTGCGGCCCGTGAGCAACATTAAGAGGCGATCAATCCCCATCCCCTGCCCTCCCGTTGGTGGCATGCCGTATTCGAGAGCACGAAGGAAGTCCTCGTCGACTTCCATCGCTTCGACATCGCCAGCAGCAGCCAACATCGACTGTGCTGTGAGGCGATCACGCTGATCGATCGGATCAATCAGCTCGGTATAGGCCGTGCCAATCTCTGCACCCCACGCCACGAGATCCCACCGCTCGGCGAGCCTGGGTTCACTCGGCTTCTTCCGCGTGAGCGGTGATACATCCGTTGGGAAGTCCGTCCAAAAGACCGGAGTCGTCGTGCGGGCTTCGCACAGATGCTCATACATTTCGAGGGTAAGTTGACCAGCACCCCAGCTCTGGTTCCGCGCGATTCCCGCTTGGTCCGCGAGGTGTCGCAGCGTGGCCAGCTCGGTATCCACGGTGACCTCCTCGCCTAAGGCCGCGGAGATTCCCTCATGCAAAGTGATGACCGGCCAGTCACCGGAGATGTCGACTTCCTCGTAGCCCTCACTGCCGTCGTACGCCCCCGCAATCGGACGCTTGACGATCGGCCGGCCATGTACCGCAACCGCAGCCGCCAGGATGAGCTCGCGGGTCAGGACTCTCATGGTGTCGTAGTCGCCGTACGCGTCGTACATTTCCATGCTGGTGAACTCTGGATTGTGCGTCGAGTCGGCACCTTCATTTCGGAAGTTGCGGTTGAGTTCAAATACCCGCTCCACGCCACCGACGAGCAGCCGCTTAAGGAAGAGCTCTGGCGCAATCCGCATGTATAGCTGCATGTCGTAGGCATTGATGTGCGTCACGAATGGCCGCGCGTTGGCGCCGCCGTGAACCCGCTGCATCATCGGCGTCTCGACCTCTAGATACTCCCGACTCCAGAGCTGCTCACGGATCGCTCGCACCATCTTCGAGCGCATCGCCAGCATGTCGCGAGACTCCTGGTTGACGATGAGATCGACGTAGCGCTGGCGAACTCGCGCTTCGGGATCGTTGAGTCCCTTGTGCTTATCTGGGAGCGGAACGAGGCACTTGGAGGTAATCGAGAAGTCATCGGCCATGATCGATAGCTCACCGCGACGCGAGGTGATCACCTCACCGGTCACGCCGACGATGTCACCGAGATCGAGGTCGTGTTTCCAACTCGTCAAGTTCTCCTCGCCGGCTACCGCCAACGAGACCATTATTTGGATGTCACCAGTCCAGTCCCTCAGCTCAGCAAAGCAAAGCTTGCCGGTTACTCGGTTGAGCATGACCCGACCCGCGATGCTGACGACTTTGCCAGTTCTAGCATCCGGCTCGAGGTCGCCGAACTCTTGTCGTACCTTCGCGATGGTGGTGCTGCGCTGGAACGTCGTCGCGTACGGATCGATCCCGCGTGCTCGCAGATTTGCCAGTTTTTGACGGCGGATCCGCTCTTGTTCGGGCAGCCCGGCCAACGGATCAGTATCAGCTGCGCTTTGCGCTTCTTCCGCGATCTGACCGAGCCGTTCTTCCTCTGCTGCGTATAGGTCAACAGGAGATGCGTCGCATGCCTCCTTGAGCGGCGATCGGGTGTTGCCCGACGTGCGGAACCACGATCGGGGGCTCGGCGGCGAGACGAACCCTTCTGCAATACCCGCCGCAATACCAACTCGTGGTAGATCACCAACGGTCTCGAACATCATGTAGCGCGGAACCCAGTCGGGGGCGTACTTCTCATTTGACCGGTATAACGACTCAAGCTGAAACCACCGCGACGCGAACAGCAGCAGTGCGCGGGTGAGCCGGAGGACTGGCCCAGCCCCGATCCGTTCTCCTTCGGCGAAGATCGCCCGCATCACTGCGAAGTTCAGCGAGACCTTATCCGCGCCGATCTGTGGTCCGGCAGCAACCAAGCTCGTCACCATGAACTCCATGACGCCGTTCTCGGAATCTCGCGAACGGCGCATCAGATCTAGCGAGAGGCCCTTATCTCCCCAGGGAGAGAACGAGATCAGCGCTTCACGATTACCCTCGGGATCGAATGCCTCAACCAGCACACATCGCCCATCAAGCGGGTCGCCCAGGCGACCGAGGGCCATGGAGAAGCCGCGTTCGTTGTCCGTATCGCGCCAGCGATCTGCGTCAGCGATGACGCTCGCCATCTCGTCTTCCGGAATCTCGGCGTGGCGACGCACCTTCGCTGTGTAGCCGGCCCGCTCGATCCGATTGACTGCTTGGCGAACCACACGCATATGTCGACCATCTAGCTGGTAGTCGCGGAATTTCAAGATCGCTTCGTCGCCTAGCTCAACGGCACCAAGGCCGGCGCGACTATACGCCTGGGCACCAAGCTCACTGGCTCCCATGACAGCGGGTGCCCACGCGTGTTTGTGGGCATCTTCTAGCCACGCTTCAATGGCGGCCGGCCATGCCTGCGGGTCACCAATGGGATCCGCGCTTGCCAAACTGACTCCGAAAACGACGCGCGAGGTAACAGCGGCCTTGCCCGAGGGCGCCCAGTCCACCGATTTGTCGCGCCGCGTCGCGAAGTAGGCCAGCGAGTCCTGCTCCCCGTCTTGGGCGATTATGACGCGTAACGCGACTTCATCCTCGCCGGTCAGCATCCGACTCTTACGTCGCGGCTTAAACAGCACGTAGGCGGTCGCGATAAACGTTGCGGAGCCGAGGAGGGCGATCAGGCTCGTAATAAGGAATGGCGCCTGCACCGCCTGCTCAAGAGCTGGGTCTTGTCCGAGCACACCGAGGAACTCAGACGAGATAACCCTGAGCCTCTCAAGTTGTAACTGTGCGTCTCCAAAGAGCGCGATAACGGCGGCACCGATCCCCAACGATGCGACGAACCCCACAACGAACGTCAGCAAAGCCCGCCATCCATTGCCCTTCTGGGACACGGCGAAGAACTCAGCGCGGCTGAGCACGAGCGCCGAGATCACAAAGGCGTTGAAGAACAACGGAGTCATGATCGCCGGGTACGACGAATCGGGGAAGGCAACCCAAGCGAAAACGAGGAGAACGAACTCGACGGACTCCAGCGCGAGTAACAGCACCCAGGCGGCGCGCTTACGCTTGCTCAGAGCGCTGGCCAGAATCGCCATTAGTACAGCCCACGCGAGGTTGGGTGGAGCCGCAATGAAAACCAAATCCGCGACGGTGCGCAGCCCGCTGAGTGGCGCCCGGGTGAACGGGAAGATGGCGGTGATCGCCGTCAGTGCTGCGATCAAGTAGCAGATCCACGCGGCGATTCGCGGAACCTTTGCTTCCCAACCGGACCCAGGAACGTAGCGACGATCGATGGCGATCTGGCCCTGGACCGGATCTACTACTGCTGACTTAGTCACTGGCAGAGCTTGTCATGTTGAAAGCCTCTCGTGAATTCTGCGTTGGCGGTTGCGTTAGGGAGCCCACTAGTGCGCCAGCTCCGGTAGGTCTGCGAAGTCGGCGAGCACCTCTGGATTGGCGAGCGCACCGGAATTGCGAACGACTCGACCAGCAACCACATCAGCCACTGCCAGCTCAGCAATTTTGCCCGATCGGGTGCGCGGCAAATCATTGACGGCAATGATCCTTGCCGGAACATGGCGCGGGGAGCAGTTCTCGCGAAGGAGCGAACGGATCTCAGTAGTGAGGTCCTCCGTGAGCTCATGTCCAGGCACGAGTCGAACGAACAGGACGATCCTGGTGTCGTCATCCCAACTCTGTCCGATTGCCAATGATTCGGCAATCTGGGGCAGCCGCTGAACCTGTCGGTAGATCTCAGCGGTGCCGATCCGGACACCACCAGAGTTCAACGTCGCATCGGATCTGCCGTGAATGATGATGCCGCCCTGCTCTGTCCAGGATGCGAAATCGCCATGCGCCCACGTCCCCTCGTACGCTTGGAAGTAGGCAGCATCGTACTTACTGCCGTCGGGGTCGTCCCAGAACCTCAGCGGCATCGATGGGAACGCAGCGGTGACGACAAGGTCGCCCTGCTCGCCCGACGAATCGCGCAGACTATTGCCGACCTCATCCCAGACGTCGACGGCCATCCCCAGAGCGGGTGTCTGAATCTGACCGGCGTACACGGGCTGGGTGGGATCACCAAGGACGAGGCATCCGCATAGGTCCGTGCCACCCGATATCGATGCGAGATGAACATCGCTCGCGATCTCGCGGTAGACGTACTCGAACCCCTCGTGGGACAGCGGCGATCCGGTAGATGTAATGGTCCGCAGACAACGGAGATCGTGAGTTGTCCCCGGTGAAGCACCGGCCTTCGCGCTGGCATCGATGAACTTCGCACTCGTTCCAAAGAACGTGAGCTTTTCCGCTTGCGCCAAATCCCACAACACATCACGCTGCGGGTGAAACGGTGAACCGTCGTACAGCACAATCGTCGCCCCGCTCGCCATCGAGCTGACCAGCCAGTTCCACATCATCCACCCGCAGGTCGTGAAGTAGAAGACTCGATCCCCGGGGCGGATATCGCAGTGCAGTTGCTGTTCAACGAGGTGTTTAATCAGGACGCCGCCCGCACGATGGACGATGCACTTTGGCACCCCTGTCGTCCCGGATGAATACAGAATGTAGAGCGGGCTATCGAACGAGTGCAGTTGCTCCAGTGAGGTGCCTCGTCCCGTTTCGACTGCCCGACTCCCTGTTTGCAGCGCCTCCGACCAGGTGAGAACCGGGACCCGCGTGCTCACCTGCGAGACGTCAGGTTCACCCTCGAGTTCACCGTGCACGATGACCGCGCGCAACGATGGAAGTCCGGCAACCACGTCACGCAGACGAGTCAACCGGTCATGGCGCCGGTTGGCGTACACGTACCCATCCGCCGCGATCAGGACCGTTGGCGCCACTTGCCCAAATCGGTCAAGGACGCCGTCGACGCCGAAATCTGGGCTCGTTGACGTGAAGGTCGCGCCAATCGACGCTGCAGCGAGCATTGCGATGACTGTCTCAGGCACGTTCGGCATCCACGCGGCCACCCGATCCCCCGCCGTGACTCCACATTGCACAAAGAAAGCAGCCATCACCGCCACGTCGTTGCGTACCTCGTGCCAGGACATGTCTCGGCGCACGCCGTCTTCTCGGTGGAAGACGATTGCGGTCTCGCCTGCTCCTGTGCGCTCACCACCAGCCAGGATGTTCGCGGCATAGTTCAACGACGCTGCGGGAAAGAACTTGGCGGCGCGCATATCCTGACCAGCGGGAGGGAGCACGTATGCCGGACCATCCCCCCGGTCACCGACGACGCCACACTCCCCCCAGATCACGTCCCAGAAGTCACCCGGATGTTCAAGACTGAAGTCGTACAAAGCGCGCGAGTCGGGTAGGTCGATGCCAATGGCGTCAGCCACCTCTCGGCGAAGCTGATCCATCGCTGTCGAGCTCACCTGATCCGCCCGTGGTTCCCACAGCCGTTTGCCCGATAGCTCCCCCGACTGCTCCCGCAATGCATCTGCATCGCCACGTGTACCGCCAATGGCTGACTCACTCATACAGTTGGGCTCCTCGAAATTCGCGATATGGGACGGGCACGACTCCACACGGTAAGGCAGGGCAAGCCGATCCCCAAGCAGGCGAGCCGCCGCGAGAGTCAGAGGCAGGTGGCAGCAAGAAATCGAGCTCATGGCGAATGAGCGATCTCTTAGGTCGCATCTAGCCGGTCAACCTGGCTAATGTGACCGATTAGACATATCCGCGTCGGGTGATATGTCGGCCTCCGGCCTCGCTCGGTGGCATGACATCCAGGAGGTACGCCATGCAAGGTCCGGTTGATAAACCCACTGGCCCAGTGGAGGTGGAGCCAAGCAAGACGGGCAAAGTCATAGGTATTGCGATCATCGCCGCACTTGGCGGGTTCCTCTTCGGATACGACAGCGCTGTCATCAACGGCGCCAACCAAGCTGTGTTCCACGAGTTCAACCTCACGAATCCGACCTTCCAAGGATTCGTCGTCGCGGTGGCATTGCTCGGTTCAGCAGCCGGTGCCCTCGTTGGTGGACGCCTCGCCAACAGCATGGGGCGCCGTAAGGTCATGCTTCTGTCAGCGATCCTGTTCCTCATCGCCGGTATCGGCCAGGCCATCCCATTCAGCACTGCGGACTTCATCCTCTGGCGCGTGCTCGGTGGCTTCGCGATTGGTCTTGCTGCCGTCATCTGCCCCATGTACATCTCCGAAGTTGCCCCGGCCCACCTCCGTGGTCGGCTCGCAAGCCTCTTCCAGATGGCCATCGTGTTGGGCATCTTCTCCACCCAGCTCGTTAACCAGTTGTTGCTTGGTATCGCCGGCGGACCGAAAGAGTTCCCGCCCGCCACTCCCGGCCAACAGCCCATGGTTCAGGCAAACAACGAGTTCTGGTTCGGATTGCAAACGTGGCAATGGATGTTCCTATTCATGGTCATCCCCGCGATCATCTACTTCTTCCTTGCCGCGACCCTGCCGGAATCTCCGCGCTACTTGGTCTCCAAAGGAAAGATCGCCGAAGCCAAGGCCGTTCTGGAGAAGATCCTCGTTGGCGATGTCCAGCCGAAACTGGATGCCATCGAAGCTTCCCTGGACGTCGAACACAAACCATCGTTTAAGGACATTCGAGGGACTAAGTTCGGTCTTCAAGGGATCGTCTGGGTCGGTATCATCCTCGCTGTCTTCCAGCAGTTCGTCGGGATTAACGCGGTCTTCTACTACTCGAACATCGTGTTCCAGGCTGTCGGCTTCACCACCGAAGACGCGTTCCTTCAGTCAACGATCATTAGTGCCGTCAACGTGATCTTCACGGTTGTGGCAATCGCAACGATCGACCGAGTCGGCCGTAAACCACTGCTGCTCATCGGTTCTGTTGGAATGTTCGTGACCCTCGGAACCCTGTCTCTGCTCTTCGTGACAGCACCCAAGGCAACGGAAGCTGTGGGCTCGATCGCTGTCGGCGATCCGTTGTTGTCCAGCACCAACGGCTGGATTGCGGTCGTGGCACTCAACGTCTACGTCATGTTCTTCGCAGCAACCTGGGGCCCCATCGTTTGGGTGCTCCTGGGCGAGATGTTCTCGAACAAGATTCGGGCGATGGCAATGTCGGTTGGCGTTATGGCCAACTGGATCGCCAACTTCATCGTCTCGGAGACGTTCCCAACCCTGGTCAGTATCTCTATCGGGTTGGCATACGGACTATTTACGCTGTGTGCGTTCCTGTCAATCTTCTACGTGTGGAAGTACGTCAAGGAGACCAAGGGCGCCGAACTCGAGGATATGGACGAAGTCGAGGGCATCAAAAATCCCGCCTAACCACTGCACCAAACACCACACCGAACGGCGACTCTCACTCCAGGGGGTCGCCGTTCGGCGTTGTGCTGCGCAGTTCACGGAAAGAGGGGGTTCGCAGAAACGGTGTCACGATGGCCATATCAGCGCGCTTATGGCACCATTACGCAGATGCGCTCCGGTATTGACATCTTGGTGGCACGACGCCACGTCGACTTCGGTCGTGTCTCCAGCGCACTCTGTCTGTCCTACTAGTTCCGCTCTCGTCCCATCAACGACGGACATCAGCGCTGACGTAGCACCGCCACCCACCCCCTGGAAATGGCGGAGTAGTAGCGGCAGCGCATGGTCCCCTGCACATGTAAGGAGACGCCCGCTGTGGCGCCACCAAACGAACCAACGAGTACGCCTACCAAGCGAGTCCGACCGACCCGACCGAAAGGGATGGGTCAATGGGCGCTCGGACATCTGGAACCGCTGAATCCAAACGAGCGCACGAAAAAAGACGATGACGGGCTGAACGTTCGCGCCCGAGTCGAGAACATCTATTCAAAGCGAGGCTTCGCCAGCATCGATCCCGGCGACCTACGCGGGCGGCTGCGCTGGTGGGGGCTCTACACCCAGCGCGCCCCCGGCATTGATGGTGGCCGGACCGCCACGCTGGAACCCGAGGAACTAGATGCGGAGTTCTTCATGTTGCGCATCCGTAGTGACGGCGGGCAACTCTCGGTCAAGCAACTACGCACGATCGCCGACATCTCCACAGAGTTCGGTCGCGATACGGCCGACATCACCGATCGACAGAACATCCAACTGCACTGGATCCGGATCGAAGATGTCCCGGAGATCTGGTCCCGCCTTGAGGCTGTCGGGCTCGGATCGACCGAAGCCTGCGGTGATACGCCTCGGGTTGTCCTAGGCTCCCCCGTTGCTGGTGTTGCTGCTGACGAGATCATCGATGGAACACCGGCGATTCACGAAATCGTGTCGCGCTATGTCGGTGACCCCCGCTACTCGAACCTCCCCCGCAAGTTCAAGACGGCCATCTCCGGTTCACCCCACCAAGACGTCGCCCATGAGATCAACGATGTCTCGTTCATCGGTGTCATCCATCCTGAGTTCGGTCCCGGGTTCGACGTCTTTGTCGGCGGAGGGCTCTCAACGAACCCCATGTTCGCCAAGCGTCTCGGCACCTGGGTGCCCATCGAGGATGTGCCCGACGTCTGGGAGGGCATCATCAGCATCTTCCGTGACTACGGCTACCGCCGATTGCGGACGCGTGCCCGAATCAAGTTCCTCATGGCGGATTGGGGACCGGAGAAGTTCCGCGAGGTACTTGAGACCGAATACCTGAAGCGCCCGCTCGCAGATGGACCACCACCTTGCGCTCCGAGTGGTAGCCGCCACGATCACATTGGCGTTCACCAGCAAGTGGATGGGAACTTCTACGTCGGTGCCGCCCCAACAGTCGGTCGGGTATCTGGTAGCAAACTCGCCAAGGTCGCCACCCTGACCGAGGCGGTCGGGAGTGACCGTATTCGACTGACCGCTCACCAAAAATTGGTGGTGTTAGATGTTCCCGCCGACAAGGTGGATACCTTCGTGGGAGGCCTAGAAGCCCTTGAGCTGCAGGTCAGGCCGAGTGAATTCCGTCGCGGAACGATGGCCTGTACCGGGATCGAATACTGCAAGCTCGCCATTGTTGAAACTAAAGGCCGAGCCGCCGAACTTGTCGCTGAACTCGAAGACCGGCTCCCGACATTCGACCGTCCACTGACCATTAACGTCAATGGTTGCCCGAACTCCTGCGCCCGGTTCCAGATCGCCGATATTGGATTCAAAGGCTCCCTGGTCACCAACGATGCTGGTGAGACCGTCGAGGGCTTCCAAGTTCATCTCGGTGGTTCGCTAGGTCCAGACGCCGATCTCGGCCGCAAGCTACGCGCGCACAAGGTGACGGCAACTCAGATGCCTGACTACGTGCAGCGGGTGACCCAGAACTACGACGCCGGACGCCAAGGCGACGAATCGTTTGCAGCGTGGGCGAACCGTGCGGACGACGCGGACCTACGGTGACCGTCCGTTTGTCTGGAAGTCGGTAGCGATGTCGATGTCTGTCGCGCACTACTGCCCTTACTGCGGCGACCAAGACCTATGGCCGCAGGAAGAACCCGCCGGGTCGTGGTGTTGTCGTTCGTGTACGAGAGCGTTCATCGTTAAGAAAGTCAAAGCCACCCCATCCGTGTAGAGGAGCACCAATGACAGCTTCAACCACCGAGCAGCAAGCAGCTGCCGGTGCCGCTGTGGTTGACCACGCACGTACCAGCGGCGCCTCTGACGAGGCGATCGCAAGGTTGGCCATCGCGTGGGCTAGCGAACAGTTCGGTGATCGGCTCGGGGTTCTCTCCAGCATGGCCGACGAGGCCCTAGTTCACCTCGCAGCCGACACGGCACCGGGGATTGAGGTCGTCTTCCTCGATACTGGGTATCACTTCGCGGAGACGCTCGGAACCCGCGATGCGTTCGCCACCTCGACCGACATCACGCTACTTAATGTCACTCCCCTCCAGTCGGTGTCCGAGCAGGACGCCGAGTACGGCGCACGCTTATACGAGCGCAATCCAACGCAATGCTGCGCCATGCGTAAAGTCGAACCGCTGAACCGCGCGCTGGAGTCCTACGATTGCTGGATCTCGGGAATGCGTCGCGAGGACTCACCGACGCGCGCTGACATCGGCGTCGTTGAGTACGACATGAAAAGGGATAAGGTGAAAGTCAATCCGCTCGCGGACTGGGATTCCAAGCAACTGGATTCTTACATCGAAACCAACCGTGTCATGCTTAATCCGCTTCGCCAGCTCGGATTCGTCTCGATTGGCTGCGAGCCGTGCACCAAACGGGTTGCGCCCGGGGACGATCCTCGGTCGGGACGGTGGGCGGGTACGAACAAGATTGAATGCGGTTTACACGAGTGAACTTAGGGGATAATCCAGCCATGCCAGGTGAAAACGACTCAGCCGCCTACACCCTTGACCACTTGGATGTTTTGGAGAGCGAAGCCGTTCACGTCTTCCGCGAGGTCGTCGGTGAGTTCGACCGGCCCGTGCTGCTCTTCAGCGGTGGCAAGGACTCCGTTGTGATGCTGCACCTCGCGGCAAAAGCGTTCGCGCCCTCACCCGTTCCCTTCCCCGTCCTTCACGTCGACACCGGGCACAACTTTCCGGAGGTTCTGACCTACCGCGACGAGACAGTCGAACGGGTCGGTGTTCGCCTCGTCGTCACGTATGTCCAGGACTGGATCGACGACGGTCGGCTCAAGGAGCGTGCCGACGGAACCCGCAACCCGTTGCAGACCGTCCCCCTCCTTGAATCGATCGTCTCGGGTAAATACGACTCTGTCTTCGGTGGCGGTCGTCGCGACGAGGAGAAGGCCCGAGCCAAAGAGCGGTTCTTCAGCCTGCGAGACGAGTTCGGTCAGTGGGATCCGCGACGTCAGCGACCCGAACTGTGGGATGTCTACAACGGGCGACGCCGCCCCGGCGAGCACGTGCGAGTGTTCCCACTGTCGAACTGGACGGAACTTGATGTCTGGAGCTACATCGAGCGCGAGAAGATCGAGCTTCCGGACCTCTACTACAGCCACGAGCGCGAGGTGTTCTCCCGCGACGGAATGTGGCTCACCCCCGGCGAGTGGGGTGGCCCAAAAGAGGGTGAAGAACTCGTTACCCGGACCGTTCGCTACCGAACCGTCGGAGATATGTCGTGCACGGGTGCTGTTGAATCCGAGGCCACGACGGTCGCCGATGTCATCGTCGAGGTCGCGGCTAGCCGCCTGACAGAACGAGGCGCCACCCGGGCCGACGATCGGATGTCTGAGGCCGCAATGGAAGACCGTAAACGCGAGGGATACTTTTAAATGACCCACGATCTGCTCCGATTCGCCACCGCTGGCAGCGTGGACGATGGCAAGTCGACCCTCGTCGGTCGACTCCTGTACGACACCAAGTCAGTCCTGGCTGACCAACTGGCAGCTATCGAGCGCGTCAGCACCGAGCGCGGTATGGAAGTCGCTGACCTTGCGTTGCTGACCGATGGCCTGCGCGCTGAACGCGAACAAGGGATCACGATCGACGTCGCGTACCGCTACTTTTCGACGGCGACTCGCTCGTTCATTTTGGCGGATACTCCTGGGCACGTTCAATACACCAGAAACATGGTGACGGGTGCTTCGACCGCCGAGCTGGCTCTGATCCTCATTGATGTGCGCCATGGTGTCTTGGAACAAACGCGACGCCATACCGCGATTGCCGCGTTGCTGGGCGTGCGCCACGTAGCGGTGACGGTAAACAAGATGGACCTCGTCGACTACTCCCACGATGAGTTCGCAGCAGTCGAAGCAGAGTTCACAAAGATCGCCAAATCCTTGGGCATCACCGATGTGGTCGCCATCCCAGTGTCTGCGCTCGTCGGCGATAACGTCGTCGATCGCTCTGAGCGGATGCCGTGGTACGAGGGCCCGACCCTGTTGGAGTTCCTCGAAGAGGTTCAGGTTGGCGTTGACCCACGAGATCTGCCGTTCCGACTTCCGGTGCAGTACGTGAACCGTCCCCGCACGACCGAACACCCAGACTTCCGCGGGTACTCCGGGCGCATCTCTTCGGGAAGCGTGGCCGTCGGTGACGAGGTTGTCATCACCAACCTTCGCCGAACCACGACCATCACCGCGATCGACGTCGTCGGCGAACCAACAGATATCGCCTTCGCACCACAGTCGGTGACGATCCAGCTGGCGGACGATATCGATATTGACCGCGGAGATGTCATCGCTGTCGCCGGTCAGCCACCTCGATTGACGCGCGAGATCACTGCCACGATTTGTGTGTTGTCCGATACCTCGATCTACACCGGTCAGCGTCTCCTCGCTCGAATCGGGCCTAAGACAGTTCGAGCGGTTGTCGGATCGGTGGTCGATCGCCTCGACCTCCAGACCTTGGAACATGCCGCACACACCGATGAGTTGAGCACCAACGACGTGGGCACCATCACCTTGCGATTCGCCGACGACGTAGCCATCGACAACTACAACGACCTGCGGACGACCGGGGCCTTCATCCTGGTTGATGACCAAGATGGGTCAACCCTCGCCGGAGGAATGACTCGGTCGTAAGGCGTCGCTGTGAACGGATTGCCGATTAATCTCGTCCTCACTGACCGCGACGTCCTCGTCGTCGGTGGTGGGGCTGTTGCCACCAAACGGGTGCACCAACTACGTGAGGCCAACGCGCGAGTCCTGGTCGTCGCGCCCGAGGTGTCACCCGCGCTCGGCGCACTAGCCGAGGTCGGCGCAATCCGGTGGCATCCCCGCACTTTCTCCCCCGCCGACCTTTCGCGGGTGTGGCTCGTGGTGACAGCGACTGGTGTCGCAGCGGTGGATGCCCTCGTGTCTGAGTTGGCTGAAGAGAACTTCACTTGGTGCTTGAACTCGGCGAACGCAAGTGTCTCGACGGCCTTGCCGATGACGACGGCACGGGGACATGACGGGATCGCGATCGCGGTTTCCGGCGGATCCGACCCTGGCCGCGCTCGGGCCCTGCGAGATGCGATCCACATCCTTCTGCAGGCTGGGGACCTCCCTACCCGACGAACCCGCACCCGTCCCACCAACGAGACCGACCAGCCCCGCGAGGCTTCCAGAACCGCCATTGGCTCCGTGACATTGGTTGGCGCGGGTCCCGGTGACCCTGCACTCCTCACAATCGCCGCGATGCGAGCGGTTGCGTCCGCCGACGTGCTCGTCGTGGATCGCCTCGCTCCAGCCATTCTCTGGGAGTCTCCCGGAGAAGGAGTTGAGGTCATTGATGTCGGGAAGGCTCCAGGAAAACATGCGGTCCCCCAGGAAGAGATCAATGCGATCCTCATCGCAAAGGCTCAGGCGGGATATCGCGTTGCTCGTATCAAGGGCGGCGATCCATTCGTGCTCGGCCGCGGTGGCGAGGAGGCCCTCGCCTGTCTGAGCGCCGGGGTGGCAGTCGAGGTGATCCCTGGCATTACGAGCGCGGTGTCAGTTCCCGCCGCAGCGGGTATTCCGGTGACCCAGCGAGGAATCACCTCCGCATTCGTCGTCGCATCCGCTCATGAAGGCCCCGAAGGGGTCATCCGTGCCATGACCGACGCACCCCCGGACGCGACTCTTGTACTACTTATGGGGGTGGGCAGATTGCCCGCGATCGCTGCGGGCTTGATCGATGCGGGGCGGTCAGCTGACACGCCGGTTGCGATCGTTGAGTCGGGGTGGACACCCACCCAGCGCACGACGGTGACCACCCTGAGCGGTGTGCGCGCAGGCACGATCGCCGTGTCACCACCAGCAGTCGTGGTGATCGGCGAAGTTGTTCGACTACGCGCGTCACTCGGCGACCTCGCGACTCCATCCGCAGAGGCGCGGCACGCCTAGCCAGATTCTTACCCCGATTTCGCCGCATTGCCCGTATGGTAGGAGAGGATATGGGGGAAGCCCGCTATTCGAGGAGTCACGTTGGCACGCAGCCGAAAAAACGATCTCGTGGTGTTACCCACCGCGAGAGCCACGTACGGCGTCGTTCTGCTCTCCCACGGCAGCCCAGATCCGCGCGCCCGCCTAGCGAACGACCTTCTCTCCCGTCGCGTCGGACACCGCTTGAATGCTGCGGTATCACTGGCGTCTTTGGACCATGAGACTGCACGACTAGACGGAGCCGTGGCCCACCTCCAGGAGAACGGAATTGACGATGTCGTGGTGGTGCCACTCCTGCTGAATGTTGCCTACCACGCCACCTCCGATGTTCCGGCCGCAACGACCCGCGTGAAGATCAGCTATCCGGGGATCAAACTCCGGGTCGCGCGCCCGATCGGGGCCGATCCGACCCTGTTGAAGGGGCTCGACGCGGTGCTAAAGGCCTCGGGGTTCCGACCTAGCTCAGATACTGGTGTTGTCCTCGCCTCGGCCGGGTCAGCCTTCGAATCTGCTCGTGCTCGCCATGCCGCTCTCGCACTGGAATGGCGTTCTCACGGTTGGGGTGGTTCCGCCGTAGCATTCGCGTCGGGTCCCGGCCCGCGCGTGGCAGACGCGGTTGCGACCCTCCGCGAATCCAGCTTTGAGCCGCTAGAGCGGATCCTCGTCACGCCCTTCGTTATCGCCCCAGGCGTTCTCTCCCAGCGCATCGCCAAAGAGGCTCGGGAAGTTGGAGCGATTCCTGTCGTCAGCACCTTGCACTCAACAGACGCGGCAGTTGACGTGGTCTGCCGTCGTGTTGAGGCCGCTCTCCTTGAGGACCCGCAACCGAGCATCAAGGCTCAGCGCTAGCTTCCCGCCTTACCGACCGGCTAGGCGATCGGTATTCTGCCAATCTTCTTAATGAGCTTCTTACTCGGAGTATTGCGCGGCTTGTTAATCCACTGCTTTTGCCACTTGGTTGACGACCGCGCCAGCTTCTTCTTGACCTCACGAGTCAACTTCTTGGTCTCCGAGCCGTAGTAACCCGTTACCTTGCTGGGGTTCACCTTGTTGACGTTGATCCGAAGGCTCTTTTTACTTTTACCGTACTTGCGAAGCGCCTTCTGGTACCGGCGAACGTATTCGCTCGATTCTCCAACGTTCATCAGCGCCATGCTGATATGACGTGGGTTCGGCGAAACCGGTGGAGTCGGTGGAGCCGGCGTACCGGGTGCGACTGCGACCCCCATCTCGGCACCGATCAAGTCCTGCCACATACTCCGTGGGTAGGACGTATCGACCTTTCCTTGGAGGCGACCTGCGTACGTCTTGTGGTTGATGATCCGATCCGTCCCGAGTCCTGATACCTCCAGGGCCGCGGCGGCGACCTTCGAAGCAGCCCTGATCTGGGCAGCGGTGAGGTCCTTCACCCCGCCGCCTTGGGACTCGATCTCGATCCCGTAGGAGTAGCCGTTCATCTTGTTCGACGGCACGCCAAACATCGAATCGCCCGCTCCCGCGTGCCAGGTCCGACCGAGATAGACGACGTACACGCTGCCATCGCGCGCAACGTAGAAGTGGGACGCACGCACCGTCTGGCCTCTAGAGTTCTTGACACCGTACGTAATCCAGTTCAGCGAATGCGTGTTGTTGAGTCTGGACGCCGGAACACTCGTACCCGTGTCATGCATCATCACCGCGTTCACCGACGTCCCGCTACCAGCAAGGAAGGCGTTTCTTTCAAACTTTGGATCGTCGTAACCGGGCACCAGAATCGGGTCTAGGCCGTGGGAGCGCAACTGGGCCACGACGGAGGAGTGCGCAGGCCATGGGTTGGTGGTCCACGCCCTCGGCGAAAGCTGCGGGGGAGCATCCCAGTAGTCACCGGCGATCGCCTCGCCATCTTCACCAAAGTGACCAGCGCCGGTCGGTGCAACCGCGCCGGCCGTCGAGAGGCCGGTGACCGAGACCATGACGGCCAGACCCGCGGCGGCCATGGTTTTGGAGAGACGTCTAGCGGTCATACGAATAGCTCCTAAAGATGCTTGGACAACGATCTATGCAACATGCTCTGTGCAACTACATCGACTTCTCGACACTTTGTATAGGTGACTGAGCCCTACGACGCAGATTTGGCTGATTCTTAGACATTTGCGACTCCGGTGCGCTACAAGACCTGTCCACCACCGAGAACTGCACCGAATTGTCACGAAAGAGCCGAGAATACCTCACAGGCCCGCCATGGTGGTTTCGCACTCAGGCACTAGGCGGACTAGGGTGTTGGACGTGAGTCCTGCCCAGTCACCTAACGAAGAATCCTCCGTCGGCTTTGGCCCCAATGAGTGGATGGTCGATGAGATCTATGACCAATACCTGACCGACCGCCACTCCGTGGATCCCGCCTGGTGGGACTTCTTCGCCGACTACAAGCCGGGTGAGCGCGGCCCAGCGAATGCCGAGGCCGCAGCTAGCACCCAGCGTCCCGCCACTCCAGACGCACCGACCGCACCGACGGCACCGACAACGAGGCCGGACGGGCAGCCAGCAAGTCCGCCTGCGCCCGCCAAACGATCCACCCCCGACCGACCAACGGCGACACCAGCAAAACCGGCGAAGGACCAGCCACTCGCGGACGGCGAGACCGCCGTCGTACTGCGTGGTCCAGCCGCTCGGGTGGCGGTCAATATGGCTGCCAGCCTGGAGATCCCGACTGCCACCAGCGTTCGGGCTGTCCCAGCCAAACTGCTGATCGACAACCGAATCGTCATCAACAATCATTTGAAGCGCCGCCGTGGGGGCAAAGTCAGTTTCACCCACATCCTCGGATTCGCCATTGTCCAGGCCTTGAAGACCCACCCTGAGATGAATACCGCGTTTGCCGAGCGCAATGGGAAGCCCACCCTCATCGAACACGATGCTGTGAACTTTGGGCTGGCCATCGATCTGCCGAAACCAGACGGAACTCGCCAACTCCTGGTCCCGAATGTTAAGAACGCTCAGACGATGGACTTCAGCCGATTCTGGAACGCCTACGACGACGTTGTGCGCCGAGCCCGCCAAGCGAAGCTTGGGGTGGATGACTTCGCCGCAACGACCATCACCCTGACGAACCCCGGAACCATCGGAACCGTTCACAGCGTCCCGCGATTGATGCCCGGCCAAGGCGCCATCGTCGGAGCTGGTGCCTTGGAGTATCCCGCAGAGTGGCAAGGCGCCGCGGATGAGACGCTGGCTAAACAAGGCGTCAGCAAGATCATGACGCTGACTTCTACCTACGACCACCGCATCATTCAGGGCGCGCAATCAGGGGCATTCCTCAAGCGGATTCACGAACTACTCCTGGGCGCTGACGACTTCTACGACGAAATCTTCAAAGCCCTCAAGATTCCCTACGAGCCAATCCGCTGGGCACGCGATATTGCCCACGCCCATGACGACCAGGTATCGAAGACAGCGCGAGTCCAGCAACTCATTCACGCGTACCGCGTCCGCGGGCACCTGATGGCCGATATCGACCCTTTGGAGTACACCCAGCGCTCACACCCCGACCTGGACATCGCCTCGCACGGGCTCACCCTTTGGGATCTAGACCGGGAGTTCGCCACCGGCGGATTTGGTGGGCGGCCCTTCATGAAGCTGCGCGACATTCTGGGCGTCTTGCGTGACTCGTACTGCCGCACGATCGGCATCGAGTACATGCACATCCAATCGCCAGAAGAGCGAGCCTGGATTCAGTACCGGATTGAGCGTCGCTACTCGGCACCGGGCCGCGATGAGCAGTTCGAAATCCTGCACCGCCTTAATGCAGCCGAGGCGTTCGAGAACTTCTTGCAGACCAAGTACGTGGGCCAGAAGCGGTTCAGTCTTGAGGGCGGCGAATCCGCCATCACCATCCTCGATGAGATTCTGACCAACTCGGCAGAAGCCGAACTAGTCGAGGTATGCGTCGGCATGCCGCACCGCGGTCGCCTCAACGTCTTAGCCAATATCGCGGGCAAGTCCTATACCCAGATCTTCCGGGAGTTCGAGGGCCAGGTCGATGAAGACTCCGTCCAGGGCTCCGGCGACGTTAAGTACCACCTGGGCCAGGAGGGGACGTTTACCGCTCCTTCCGGCCAGTCGGTAGACGTCTACCTCGCCGCTAACCCCTCACATCTTGAGGCAGTCAATCCTGTCCTTGAAGGGATCACCCGAGCTAAGCAGGATCTCCTTGACCGAAGCTACGAGTTCCCAATCCTGCCGGTGTTGATGCACGGAGATGCGGCGTTCGCCGGCCAAGGAGTCGTCGCCGAGACTCTCAACCTGTCGCAACTGCGCGGCTACCGTACCGGCGGAACGATCCACCTGATTATCAACAACCAGGTCGGCTTCACAACGTCTCCTGAAGCCAGTCGGTCCTCGGTGTACGCCTCCGACGTTGCACGAATGGTGCAAGCCCCGATCTTCCATGTCAACGGCGATGATCCCGAAGCATGTGTTCGCGTCGCGGCACTGGCCTTCGAGTTCCGCCAGACGTTCAATAAAGACGTCGTCATTGACATGCTCTGTTACCGCAAGCGCGGACACAACGAGGCTGATGACCCGTCGCTCACCCAGCCGCTGATGTACAACATCATTGACGAGAAGCGGTCCGTTCGAAAGATCTACACCGAGTCGCTGATCGGCCGCGGTGACATCACCGTTGAGGAAGCGCAAGCAGCGCTGCGCGACTACCAGCTACAACTCGAGCGAGTATTCGCCGAGACCCGGGAAGACACCGATAACGACGACAACGACATCGTCATCCCCCCGAAGTATCCGGCCGTCGTAGACACGGCAATCAGCGACGAGACGGTTAAGCACATTGTGGCCAGTCAGATCGATTTGCCAGAAGGTCTAACCGTCCATACCCGCCTCAAGCCGCAGTTGCAGCGCCGCGCGCAGATGGTCGAAGACGGCACCATCGACTGGGGAATGGGCGAGACCCTCGCCTTCGGTTCCCTACTCCTGGAGGGCCGGGATATCCGACTGTCCGGCCAGGATTCTCGGCGTGGCACATTCGGCCAGCGCCACTCGGTCATCGTGGATCGCGTGACGGGTGAGGAGTACACCCCCCTCAAGAATCTGTCCCCGGATCAGGGCAAGTTCTACGTCTGGGATTCGCTCCTCAGCGAGTACGCGGCGATGGGCTTTGAGTACGGCTACTCGGTGGCAAACCCGGCTGCGCTCGTCCTCTGGGAAGCTCAGTTTGGAGACTTCACAAACGGCGCCCAGACCATCGTTGACGAGTTCATCAGCAGTAGCGAGCAGAAGTGGGGCCAACGCAGCGGCGTCGTCCTACTCCTCCCCCACGGCTACGAAGGACAAGGGCCGGACCACTCGTCCGCTCGCCCAGAACGATTCCTACAGATGGCAGCCCAAGGCAATATGACGGTCGCCATGCCGTCAACCCCCGCCTCGTACTTCCATCTCCTACGGTGGCAAGCACTGTCCGCCCATCACAAACCTGCAATCATCTTCACTCCGAAGTCAATGCTGCGCCTCAAAGCGGCAGCCTCGCGAATCGAGGAGTTCACCGACGGTGAGTTCCGCCCGGTGATCGACGATACGTCGGTGAACAACGACGATGTAAAGCTCGTCCTGCTGTGTACCGGGAAGATCACCTGGGAACTGTTCGCCGAGCGAGAGCGCCTCGGGCGCAAAGATGTGGCGATTGTGCGCGTAGAGCGTTTGTACCCACTCCCAATCGCTGATATCCGCAAGGCCCTCGACCACTTCCCGAACGACGCCAAACTGCGCTGGGTCCAAGAGGAACCAGAGAACCAGGGTGCGTGGCCGTACATGTTGCTGAACCTCGTTCCACACCTCGATCGACTGTTAGCTAGTACGACACGGCCCGCATCCGCGGCGACTGCCACTGGACTGCACTCGGTCTTCGAGCGCGAGCAAAAACTGCTCCTCGCCGACGCATTCCTCGATTAGGGGCATAGGCCCCTTCAGAAGATTGGGTTGGACGATGTACGCAACAGATCGCGGTATCGAGGAATTCGAAGAACGCCGAGGTGAGGACGAGTTCACGGTGATCACCCTCGCCGATAGAATGCGCAACTTCGTTGATCTGCATCCAGAGTTCGAGAACGCGATCGACAAATTCGCGACATGGCTCGCTCGCGATGACTCTGACGACGACGCGCAGGACTAGCCGCACAACAGTCGCGCAAGCCAACCGATAGTGTGCTGGCCATGCTTGCTGCCTACGCCGAATCAATGGATTTTGCCGACCCCCTCGCCGGACTTGTCGTCGGGGAGATCGATGAGCCCGCCCGTCCAGAGGGCTGGACGACGATCACGATGAAGGCGGCGAGCCTTAACCACCACGACCTGTGGAGCCTGCGAGGGATTGGCTTACCAGCCGAACGGCTCCCAATGATCCTTGGTTGCGACGCTGCCGGCATCGATGAGCAGGGCAACGAAGTGATCGCTTACTCCATCATCTCCGACGCTCACATCGGGATGGACGAGACGATTGACGAGAGCCGATCGATCCTGTCGGAGCGCTACCCCGGAACGTTCGCGCAGCGCGTGCACCTCCCCGCAAAAAATCTGATCGCAAAACCCGCCGATTGGACGTGGGCGCAGGCTGCGTGTTTGCCAACCGCTTGGCTGACGGCGTACCGGATGCTCGCGGTGCGATCTGGTCTAAAACCTGGCAATACCGTGCTCGTGCAGGGAGCAGGCGGCGGAGTCGCCACCGCGTGCATTGCATTGGGTTCAGCGATGGGGCTGCGGGTATGGGCGACGAGTCGCAGCGAAGAGAAGCGCGAACGCGCCCGTGAGCTCGGCGCGCACCAAGTATTCGAGTCCAATGCACGCCTGCCCGAGCGGGTGGACGCCGTCATGGAGACGGTCGGAGAGGCCACCTGGGAACACTCCGTCAAGGTGCTGAAGTCGGGCGGCACGATTGTTATCTCGGGTGCGACGAGTGGACCCAATCCGCCTGCCGCGTTGACCCGGATCTTCTTCAAACAGCTATCGATCGTCGGTTCAACGATGGGTACCCTCGAAGACTTGCGCAACCTGGTCGCGCTTTGTGATGTCTCCGGAGTGCGACCCGTCGTCCAGGCTGAGTTCGAGCTGGCAGACGCCCGCGACGCGTTCTCGGTCCTGGCGTCCGGAGATGTGTTCGGGAAACTCGTTCTGACGAACTAGTACGCGAGACTAGATTCGAGCGACACCGTCGACTCGGGCTGCATCAGATACCGCGTGTGCGACGTTGACAGCGACCCGCTCGTCGAACGGGGACGGCACGATGTAGTCGCGCGACAGGCGGTCACCCACGGCGTCAGCGAGCGCATGAGCGGCCGCCAACTTCATCCCCTTAGTGATCGACGAGGCGCGCACATTCATCGCCCCGCGGAAGATCCCTGGAAAGGCGAGCACGTTGTTGATCTGATTTGGGTAGTCTGATCGCCCGGTGGCGATAACGGCCGCGTACTTCTCGGCGATCTCTGGCGCAACTTCCGGGTCAGGGTTGGCTAGCGCGAATACGATTGCCCCTGGAGCCATCGACGCGATCGCCGCCTCCGGGATATGCCCGGCGGAGACGCCGATAAAGACATCGGCACCAATGAGGGCACGCTCAATCGGGCCGGATATACCTGAGGCGTTGGTGAGCTCCGCGAGCTCGCGCTTCACATCGGTCAGGCCGTCGCGACCCGTGTGAATGAGCCCCTTGGAGTCAGCGACCGCGATCTCACCGATCCCGCCGTCGAGCAACATCTTCGTGACGGCGATCCCGGCAGCTCCGGCACCAGATACCACTGTGCGAAGGTCTCCGAGCTTGCGTCCCGTCACCTTTGCGGCATTCAACAATGCGGCGAGAACCACGATGGCGGTTCCATGCTGGTCGTCGTGGAAGACCGGGATGTCTAGGCGTTCTTGTAGTTGCCGTTCGACCTCGAAGCATCGGGGGGCAGAGATATCTTCAAGATTGATACCGCCGAAAGCCGGAGCGATTCGCACGACCGTCTCGACGATATCCGCGACCGAGGTGCAGTCCAAACAGATCGGCACCGCATCGACACCGGCGAACTCTTTGAAGAGCAGCGCCTTACCCTCCATGACTGGAAGCGCAGCGATTGGACCAATATCTCCGAGGCCAAGCACAGCCGTACCGTCGGTAACGACCAGGACGGTATTTGCCTTCCAGGTGTACTCGTACGCCAAATCCGGATCGGCCTGTAGCGCCTGCGAGACCCTGGCAACGCCGGGGGTATAGGCCAAAGCGAGGCCTTCTGCGTCGCGGATTCGCACGGCCGGACGTACCTCGATCTTGCCGCCTCGGTGCAACGGGAAAGCAGGATCTGTTGCCGGGTCGAACTTGTCACTCTTTTCGCCGCGAGGGGTAGCTGCGGACAAGGTGGTTCCTTTCGTGGGCAAGAAGATCCGGAATTCACTGCAGCGCGGAACGGTAACTTCGGCTATGGCCGAAAGATCAGTGCGTACTGCGACCTGCCATCTCGGCGGCAGATATGGGATTCTCCCATACGTGGGAAGTCAAGCTAATCGGCGCGCGCCGCTTGGTCGCGCCACGCCCCATTGGGCCGGGGCTGGCGCCCTGCTCTGTGCTCTGGCTTTACTGGTCACAGCGTGCTCTTCAACGCCGTCGGGATCCACTCTGAACTCACCGACGACTACCTCAACAACGTCACTGATCTTGCCCGTGCCTGTGCCCGACCAGCAACTGGCGGCCCAGGTACCGGATTCGATCCGAGCCGACGGACGCCTCCTGATAGCGACTGACCCGAGCTATCCACCACTGGGGATGGAACGAGACGGTGTCATCGAAGGCTTCGATATCGACCTCGCAACTGCGATCGCTGGACTCCTCGGACTGCAGCCCGAATTTCGACGGATCCCGTTCTCGAACGTCATCCCGTCTGTGGCGATCAACCAACATGAGATGGGCATCTCAGCGATGTGGGCCCGTGACTACCCTGCCAACTACGTCAACATGGTCACCTATTTGGAGGCAGGGATCGAACTCGCCGCCCAAAAGGGCACACGAGCTCCGACGAACGCAAAGCTCGGACTGTGCGGCCGCAGCGTCTCCGTCGTCGAAGGAACCACCTACATCGACGCCCTCGTCGAGCTATCGACGACGTGTCGAGCACAAGGACGAAAGCCGATCCAGATCGAAGCCCGACTCGATCAGGCCAGCGCAACGGTGGCGCTGAGCGCGGGGGCGGTGGACGCGATGCTCGCCGACGGTCCCGTCGTCCAATACGCAGTCCGAGAATCCAACGGGCAACTTGTCACCGTGGGGACCCCAATCGGAGTACGGCCCTACGGGATCGCTGTCAATCGCGATCAGTCCGAGCTCTCTCAGCTCGTTCGCGACACGGTGCAGGCGATTATCGATTCTGGGCTCTACCGGCAGATGCTCGCGACGTGGGGACTGGAATCGGGTGCGGTCTCGGAATCTGAGTTGATCCTGGCAACCGCGCCTCAGCCAAGCGCGATCCGCTAGTTGCGCGATCCGCTAGTTGATGGTGGCGCGACGGGCGAGAACACAGAGCCGTTTGCAGCCTGGGAGATGCCAACGTCTGCGTCTGACCGATAGCGTGACACCGATGTTCCTCGACTTCACCGAAAGGATGCACTGTGAGTGGTTCCACTGTGCGACTCGAGCTACCGGCAAGTAGCGGCTATCTGGTCTTGGCCCGCGCTGCCGCTGCCGCGATGTGCGCTCGGCTGGACTACCCGCTGGACCGGCTAGAGGACGTGAAACTCGCGGTTGACGAGGGGTGCACGCTCCTGCTGTCCGATACGGACTCAGACCGAACAATTACGCTGGTTTTGAGCCCAGAAGACGATGGTCGGTTGGCGATCTCGCTGGCTGCCACTACACGTCACGGCAAGGCCCCCAAGGAATCGTCTTTCGCCTGGACAGTCTTGTCCGCTCTGGTCGACCACGTTTCGGCCAGTGCCCACAACGGTCGACTGACCATCTCCCTTACCGCTAGCCGCGGCGACGCTACCCGCGGCGTTGCTAGCCGCGGCGATGCTTCGGTTGCGCCGTGAGCGCGACTGCTGGAGCTCGGAAGCGCAAGACGAGTTGGACCCAGGAATCCAGAGCGCGGGAGAAAGTGCTCCTCGCGACGATGGACGCCGAACCGAAGGACTCCGCCGCGTTCTCAGCCGCTCGCGACGAGCTCATCACGATGCATATCCCGTTGGTCGAGCATCTTGCGCGACGGTTTCGGGATCGTGGCGAGCCCCACGACGACCTCGTACAGGTCGGGATGGTGGGACTCATTAAGTCAGCTGACCGGTTCGACACCGGTCGCGGCGTCGAGTTCTCTACCTACGCGACACCAACGATCGTCGGAGAGATCAAGCGACACTTCCGCGACCGAGGGTGGTCGATCCGCGTTCCGCGACGCCTCCAAGAAATGCGGCAACACATCAGCCACGCGACTGCCGAACTCTCGCAGTCATCGGGACGTTCGCCAACCGTTGCCGAGCTCGCCGCGTACCTTGAAATATCGGAAGAAGATGTACTGGAGGGTCTGGAATCAGCCCAGGCATATTCCACGTTGTCGCTGGACTCAACCACGTCCTCGGGCGATGACGATTCGGACTCAGCCTCACTGACAGACAAGCTCGGCGATGATGATGTCGCCCTAGAAGGCGTCGAGTACCGGGAATCGCTCAAGCCACTGCTGGCCCAACTCAGTGAGCGCGAACGTCAGATCATCATGATGCGCTTCTTCAAGAATATGACCCAAGCGCAGATTGCCGACGAGGTTAACGTCTCCCAGATGCACGTCTCGCGACTGCTTTCCAAGGCCCTCAAAGAGCTCCGCGAGGGACTGACCGACGACGCCTTCTAGCGTCGAGTCCTGGCCTTAAGGTTCAGTTGCCGGGCTCATCCGGAAGCTCGGGGAAGTCCTCAAACTCCGGCGGCTCTTCCTTGATGATGCTGGCGATCCCCACACCCAAGGCGACGAGGCCGAGCAGGCTAACTGCGGTCCCCACCAACAAAACGGCGGCTCCATCGCCGACCAGCAGTGTATAGCCGATGATGAGCACGAAGATCTGCGTCAATAGGTACGCCGGACGCGCAGTGCGGCTCCCGGCGAATGATCCGCGCGCAATGAAACCAATTCCAATGGCGAAGATCAAGTAGATACTGATCTCAACAACCGGTGCCGATTGGGTGGCGCCAGAACTGTTCAATGCAGCGATGCCGAGTGCGATGCAATACGCCACCAGCGCCACTGTCTCGATTGAGGCCAAGATGCCTGCGGTGCGGGCCAGTGGGAGGGGGGTCGGTTGAGTGCTCACAGAAGGTGACGATACCTATCGGGCTAGGCTTGGAGTTGTGCGTGGCCTGTTGGTAGTGAATCCGAGTGCGACGACAACGACGGTTCGCACCCGCGAGGTCCTCATCAATGCGCTAGCCCACCAGTTCCACCTAGAGACCGTCACCACAAATCACCGCGGGCATGCCAGCGAGCTCGGAGCGCAAGCCCGCGCCGACGGAGTGGACTGTGTCATCGCGTTGGGTGGCGATGGGACCGCGAACGAGGTCATCAACGGGATGCTTGGCGAGGAAGGTCCCGGGCCCGACGTGCCGGCCTTCGGCATCGTCCCCGGCGGTAGCGCGAACGTGTTTTCTCGCGCTTTGGGATTCCCGGCCGATCCGATTGAGGCCACAGGTGAGCTAATCGCGGCTCTCCGCGACCGGCGGACACGGACGATTGGTTTGGGACGGGCCGACGACCGGTGGTTCACCTGTAACGCGGGTTTGGGATTTGATGCCCAGATCATCGCGGCGATGGAACGTCAGCGCGCTCGCGGTAAGGCAGCGACACCGGCGCGCTATTTGGCGACCACGATCAAAGCCTTCTTCGCCGATACGGATCGCCGCAAAGCCTCCCTCGTCGTCCTGCGCCCCGGCGAGGAGCCGGTACGAGGAGTGTTCCTGGCCATCATCCAAAATGCGTCACCCTGGACATACCTGGGACACCTTCCCGTGAACCCATCCCCGCGGGCGTCCTTTGACGCCGGGCTTGATCTGTGGGCTGTCCGTTCCATGTCCGTGATGGCCGGACTCATCAGTTCCCGACGCATGCTGATGAAGAGCCAGCCGAAGACGACCAGAACCGTATTGGCTGCTCACGACCAACATGAGTTCACGATCTACTGCCACGAACCAACCGATCTACAGGTTGATGGGGAGGGCCTTGGCCTCGTGGAGCAGGTCACGTTCACCGCACATCCTCGAGCACTGCGGGTCCTTTGCTGACCTAGAACTGCTGACGCCGCCTGCCGACTGCGTTTGGCCTTATCCGACGTACGTCAGCGACAGTGGAACAGTTACGGATTGTCGATCGACTGTGACGCAGCGCTCAATATGTCCCTCGATCGGGGGAATATCGGGCCGATTGTGACCTAACAGACACCCCAATGAGACGACACCGTCTCGAATGGCCTTGTGACAAATCGACAGGTGTGTGACTCTATTTGAGCGGCAAAGAGTTGGCACCATACGCCACCGCTTACTCGCACTGAGACTCGACCCCATTTCTGGTAAACCGCCAGATCGTGCCGGGCCTCATTCATTCCGACCGCGCCACCAGGGTGCGGCAAGCTGGGAGGAGTAACGCATGGACTGGCGCCACGAGGCTGCTTGCCGTGACGAAGATCCGGAACTCTTCTTCCCCATTGGAAATACCGGACCCGCACTGGCTCAGATCGAAGAAGCCAAGCGTGTCTGTCGTAGTTGCACCGTCGTAGACGCGTGCCTGCAATGGGCGATGGAGACGAGCCAAGAAGCTGGTGTGTGGGGCGGACTTAGTGAGGACGACCGCCGTCTTGCCCGTCGACGTACTCTCCGGGTTCAATCCGCGTAACCTTTCATTATCAATAAGTCCTGACTCATCGTTCGAGTAACAACTCGAGGGCGACGGTCAGGACTTATTCGTTTTCAGCGAACCAACGCGTCGATGACGACGCGGGTGCCATGGGGAACATGTGGTTCCCAGCTCACGGCGCCACCGAGTTCTTCGGTCACCAACGTCCGGACGATTCTGGTGCCGAGCCCCGAGGCGCCATCTCGTGGATCAAAGTCACCTGGCATCCCTACCCCACTATCGACAACCTCGATTGTCACGCGTCGATCATTGCGCGCTAGATGCAACCAGACCTTCCGACGATCCGGGTCACTGTCGCTGATGCCATGCGCGACAGCATTGGACAGCAACTCAGCGATCGACATCGCTAGTGGTGTCACCACGTCGGCCGCCATCCTTCCGGCAGACCCGGTCCGCTGCACCTCGACGTTGAGCGCCAGATCGCGCGTCAAGGCGACGACTCGATCGGCGACTTCATCGAAATCGACATCATCTCCCTCTTGAGTCGACAGCGTCTCGTGGACCACGGCGATCGCCCCGACGCGACGAACTGCATCTGAGAGCGCCGCCTGGCCCGCTGGTTCGGAGATCTGGCGTGCTTGAAGTCGTAGCAGGGCAGCGACCGTCTGCAGGTTGTTCTTCACGCGGTGGTGGATCTCGCGAATCGTCGAATCCTTCGTCAGCAGGGCCCGCTCTCGACGGCGCAAATCCGTGACATCACGCACCAAGACGAGGGCGCCAACAAAATCGCCGTCACGCTTGAGCGGAATACTGCGCAAGGTCACGGATGCATCCGGGTTCTCAACCTGCGCGGCACCAGGGGAACGACCACTTGCCACGAGCCCCAAGGCTTCATCAACGAGTCCTGGGGTCCGAGTCAACCCAGTAGCCGTGGCCGATAGGTGTGCTCCCACGAGGTCGGCCGCGAGACCGAGACGGTGGAAGGCTGAGAGTGCATTAGGTGAGGCCATCGCGACCACTCCGCGCGGATCGACTCGGATCAGCCCGTCGCCAACCCGAGGTGGGGCATCTGTGCTGGACAGGCCTTCGGCGAATGGGAACTCACCTGCCGAGATCATTGCGATGAGATCGTCGGCGCTTCGCAAATACGCCTCCTCAAGCGCGCCCCGCTGATCGCTACGCCCAGAGGCGTGTCTGGCGATCACGGCGATCGACCTCCCACCCACCGTCACCGGAATGGATTCGAAGGCGACCCGTGGATCACCTTGACCGGGATCAGCCCTCACGACGCGTCCGCTTTGGTAGGCCCGATCCAGAAGCGCTCGCCGACCTCGCGGCACGAATCGCCCGACGATGTCCTCCGGCACTGACGTAGAAGCGGTCGCTGGTCGGACTTGAGCGACGGCGGTGAACCCGGTGTGATTCCACGTGGGAACCCACAGAACCAGGTCGGCGAAGGCGAGATCCGAGACCAGCGTCCAATCCTCAACCAACGCGAGGAGGTGGTCACGATCGGCAGGTCGCAGATCCGTGCGATCCGCAAAATGCCGAAGGCGATCACCCATGTTTTCCAGCCTACGGGTAGATCGGCGTTACGGTGGATGCGACCATCGCTGTATGAGTTCTGTTTCAGAGCGCACGTCGACGCTGATCGCCCGAGACGCCGCCTCGGTCTGGCACCCATTCACCCAGCAATCGCTGTGGGTGGAGGATTCCCCGATCGTCGTGGACCGCGCGGCGGGGATGTACTTCTGGGATACCGACGGTAATCGCTACCTCGACGGAGTCTCATCACTATGGGTCAATGTTCACGGCCACTGCCACCCAGTCATCAACGAGGCGATCCGCACCCAACTCGACACTCTCGACCACACGACGTTTCTCGGCCTGACCCACGAACCCGGGATTGAGCTCGCCGAGAAGCTCATCGCCACTGCGCCCGTCGGGCTCACTCGGGCATTCTTCGCCGGTGACGGATCGAGCGCAGTCGAGGCCGCAATCAAAATGGCGTACCAAGCCCAAGCTCAGCGAGGTGAGAGCCGCCCGTACTTTCTGCATATTGCCGAGGGATATCACGGCGACACCCTCGGCGCGGTCAGCGTTGGAGGGATCGAACTCTTCCACGAGACATACCGCCCGATCATGCTCGATACCTTGATGGTGTCCTCCCCCGGCATTTTGGCCGCGGGCCAAACCCGGCCGGATCGGGCCGCGCAGGTCCTCGCCGAGATGCGCGAGTTGCTTGAGCGCCAGGGTGAGCAGGTGTGCGCCGTTGTCATCGAACCCCTTGTCCAGGGCGCCGGCGGCATGCTGACCCACGATGTGTCGTTCGTCCAAGGGGTACGGAATCTGTGCGACGAGTTCGGCGCGCTCATGGTCGTGGATGAGGTCGCGACCGGGATCGGCCGAACGGGCAAGATGTGGGCCGTGGAACATGCCGGGATCGTTCCGGACCTATTGACCTGTGGGAAGGGCATCACGGCCGGGTACCTCCCACTATCCGCTGTCCTAGCCACCGATGCCGTCTACGAGGCATTCCTCGGCACGCCGGCTCAAGCGCGGACGTTCTACCACGGGCATTCCTACACCGCGAATCCACTTTCGGCCGCCGCAGCTATCGCCAACTTGGACCTGATGACAACAAACCAGACCCTCGCGAATGCGAGGGCTATCGGTGAGCAGATGGCGCGGGAACTGAAGGCTGTCAGCGACCAGGACGGTGTGATCGAGGTTCGCCAGATCGGGACGATGGTGGGGATCGAAGTTGACTCCGTCGTTGAGCGTACCGGATTCGCCGTCTGCCAGGCCGCTCGTGAGCGCGGGGTATGGGTCCGCCCACTTGGCGACGTAGTGATCCTCATGCCACCGTTAGCCATCACGAGCGAACAAGCCAGCACTCTGACCTCTGCGGTTTCGGAAGCGATTACGGACGTCCTCCGGTGAGCGCGCAGCACCCGCCCACTGCTGCGAATCCACCGAGCCAGTTGCCGATGAACGCGACGTTGGACTGGCTCTCGAGCTCCGCGGCTGATCGGCAGAGCGCCGGTTTGCGACGGGAATTACGACCCCGCCCAGCGAACAGTCGTGTCCTGGATCTCGCGTCCAACGACTACCTCGGCCTCGCCGGCGATTCACGGGTCATCGCGGCAGCGGTGAGCGCCACGACAGTGTGGGGAGCCGGGGCCACCGGCTCACGCCTGGTCACCGGGACAACGGAACTCCATGCGGACCTTGAAGACTCACTAGCCAGGTTCACCGACGGCCAAGCGTGTCTAGTTTTCTCCAGCGGATACCTCGCAAACATCGGGGCGATCACGGCGCTGGCAGATGCCGATACGGTCTTGGTCTGCGATCGCCTGAATCACGCGTCACTTATTGACGCCGCCCGGATCTCCCGTGCTCGGATTCATATCACCGAACACCGTGACCTGGCGGCAGTAGCCAGCGCCCTTGGGAGTCGCACCGAATCCAGAGCCATCATCGTCACCGACGCAATCTTTAGTGTGGACGGCGACCTCGCGCCGCTGGCCGAACTCAGCGACCTCGCGCTGCGGTTCGGCGCCATGCTGGTCGTGGATGAAGCCCACTCCCTCGGCGTCGTCGGGACGGGCGGCGCGGGCGCCTGCCAAGCAGTCGGTATCAGCGGACTGCCTCACGTCGTCGCAACGCTGACCTTGTCCAAGTCACTCGGCAGTCAGGGCGGTGCCGTCGTCGGCAGCCCTGCGGTGGTGGAACAGATCATTAATACCGCGAGGACGTTCATCTTCGATACTGGTCTCGCTCCGGGGGCCGCCGGTGGCGCCCTTGGCGCGTTGCGCGTCATCGAGGCCGAGCCGCAACGAGTTGCGGCGGTACGCGCCAACGCCCAGCAGCTCCAGAAGTTCGCTCGTGATCTAGGTTTGGTCAGTCCCGACTCTGACGGTGCGGTGATTTCGGTTCTCCTCGGCGATCCGACCGACGCGGTGACCGGCGCGGCAAGGTGCCTCGAAAATGGGGTAAGCGTCGGGTGCTTCCGGCCGCCGTCAGTTCCCGACGGGATGTCGCGACTACGAATCACTGCGCGCGCCACCCTCACCGATCCGGACCTAGACTTGGCGCGCAGGGCACTGAGCGCGGTGGCGTCCACTTTCGCAGCATCGACAAGCAGTGCCTCCACAATCCAAACTCGACAATCCAAACTGACAATCAAGGAGCAGGTGTGAGCGGGCGAATCTTCGTGGTGACCGGCACGGGAACCGGTGTCGGAAAGACGATCGTTGCTGCGGGAATCACGACGCTGGCCACACGGTCAGGTAAGTCAGTAGCTGTCGTCAAGCCAGGTCAGACTGGCTGTCAGGGTGATGACTGCGGAGATGTCGATGACGTCAAACGACTCACGGGCGTCAAAGACCTGCACGAGCTTGCCCGTTACCCCGATCCCATCGGGCCAGCAGCAGCGGCTCGCATCAGCGGACTCCCAGAGCTTGATATGACCACGGTCGCGGCGCGCGTCAACGAGTTGGCGGATAACCATGACGTCGTTGTTGTCGAGGGCGCCGGCGGACTGCTCGTGGAATACAACGAGAACCGCGAGACCATCGCCGACCTCGCGACGGCAGTACGCGCCGAGGTTGTCTTGGTGGTCCTACCGGGTCTGGGCACGCTCAACCACACGGCTTTGACGGTCGAGGCGATTAAGAACCGCAACTTAGACCTCACCGGGGTAGTAATCGGCCGCTGGTCGTCGCACCCGGGGATGGTGGAGTTGAACAACATCGTGGACCTCGAGAAGATCGTCGGAAGCCCTCTGGCGGGGGCTGTTCGATCACATGCAGGTGACCTATCGCGCCCTGAATTCCTGTCCGCCGCCGACGCAGGACTAGCCCCAAGCCTCGGCGGACATTTCGATGCGGCAGACTTTCGGGAGCGATTCGACTATCGGAGGAATCTTGACCACTGACATCCTGACCCGTGCGCGGGCCAAAGTTCTCGAGCAAGGCGTTGGACTCAGCGAGGCAGAGACGCTAGAAATCCTGCAGCTTCCTGACTCCGAGATATCTGCGGCGCTCGGGCTCGCCCACGAAGTGCGTATGCGCTGGTGCGGACCCGAGGTCGAGGTTGAGGGCATCGTTTCGCTCAAGACCGGCGGCTGCCCGGAAGACTGCCACTTCTGCTCCCAGTCGGGCCTGTTCTCCTCACCTGTTCGATCAGCCTGGTTGGATATCCCCAGCCTTGTCGAGGCCGCTGTCCAAACGGCAGCCTCTGGAGCCAGCGAGTTCTGCATTGTGGCAGCGGTACGTGGACCCGACGAACGACTGATGACGCAGCTTCGCGAAGGTGTCGCAGCTATCAAGGAAGCCGTCGATATCAACGTTGCCGCCTCGCTTGGCATCCTCACGCAAGAGCAGGTTGACCAGCTCGTCGAGATGGGGATCCACCGCTACAACCACAACCTAGAAACCTCGCGTAGTTACTTCCCCAAGGTCGTCACAACCCACAGTTGGGAAGAGCGAATCGCGACGCTTGAGATGGTTCGCGATTCAGGCATGGAGGTCTGCTGTGGCGGCATCGTGGGCCTGGGCGAATCGGAAGCACAACGCGCAGAGTTCGCGGCGCAGCTCGCCAGCTTGTCCCCGCACGAGGTGCCTCTGAACTTCCTCAACCCACGTCCCGGCACCCCGTTCGCCGATGTCCCGGTGATGCCAACGAATGAGGCCCTCAAAACGATCGCCGCTTTCCGGCTCGCGCTGCCAAAAACGATCCTGCGCTACGCAGGCGGCCGCGAGATCACCCTTGGCGACTTGGGCACCAGAGAGGGTCTGCTTGGCGGAATCAATGCCGTCATCGTCGGCAACTACCTCACGACGCTCGGCCGCCCGTCAACCGACGATCTCAGCATGTTGGTGGACCTGAAAATGCCCGTCAAAGCCCTCTCCGACACCCTCTAGGACGACGATTCCCATGATGAATAAGGAACTGGTTACCGTCATCTCGGTCGTGCTGATCGCCGCACTGATCATCGCTGTGTTGGTCAACCTTTTGTGATTCGCACGATCCGTCCCGACGAGTTTGAGGTCGTCGGCACACTCTGCGTCGATACCTACGTTGCAGCGGGTGTTGCTGCTGCGGACGAGCCCTACGCAGACTTTCTTGCCAACACGGAAGCGAAGGCACTGGACCCATTGGCTGAGGTCCTTGTCTGCGATCACGATGGCCACATCACCGGCACCGTCACGATCTGCCCGTATGGCTCTGATCTCACCGAAGTCTGCCTGCCTGGGGAACTTGAGTTCCGCGCACTGGCCGTTGCCCAGGAGTCTCAAGGTGGCGGGACAGCCCAAGACCTGATCTGGGCATGTATCGACTGGGCCCGCGAGCATGACATCAACACAGTCGTCGCGTGTGTCACCGAATCCAATGCGGCCGGGCACGGGCTCTATCAAAAGCTCGGCTTTATTCGCCAACCCACGCGGGATTGGATTGCTCCCGATAGCACCGGATTGCAGACCTATACGATGTCCGTTCACGCCCGGCGATACTGCGGGCGGTGCGGCGAGCAAGTCAACATCGGGGATCATTCTGGGTGCGAGGTCGCGCTTGACTTAGAACCACCCCGCTACTGCGCGGACTGCCGACGCCGGATGGTCGTGCAAATCGTGCCAACAGGATGGCGAGCCCGCTGCGTAAAACACGGCGAACTCACGAGCTAGGACTAGTCGGGGTCGAGAAAACTCGCACTGCCTCCCTCGGCCAATAGGTCATTACTGACCGCCGCGTCCGGCGCCACATCCGAATCATTCGATGCATGGGTTGATGGCACAGCTATGCCATGCTAGGTTCCACCCATAACTAAACGTTCGTTTGGCTATCGTTCTAGTTCCCATCGGGGCAAAGCAAAGAAAGAGGAATACATGACGACGATCGAGAAATCTGCCTCCACCACGATCAACGCCTCCGCAGAACAGGTGTGGAGCATCCTGGCCGACGAGTTCATCGATATCTCGCGGTGGGCCGGAGGAGTCCTGTCCTCAACGATCAACCCCAACGCGCCCGAGGGACCCAACGGCAGTCCCGTCGGAGGACGCGTGTGCGACGTCAAAGGCGTCGGCCTCACCGACGAGCGCATCGTGACATTCAATCCGGACAGTGGACAGATCGGGTACTCGATCCAAGCGCAGGGCCTTCCCTCCTTTGTCTCCTCGATGAGAAACACCTGGACGGTAGCGGCCGAGGGACCGAACACCACCCGGGTTGATGTCCGTATCGACGTCACGACCGCTGGCCTCATGGGTGCGCTGGGATCCGTACCGATGAAACGTATGCTTGGTAAGGCCTCAGCCGGTTTGGTAAACGACCTCAAGACATACGCTGAAGCATCCGCTGGGTAACAGGCGCACGGTCGACCGTAGGACGCTAAGTCCAACATCGGTGCGGTGGTCAGGGAGATGTGTATGGGACGAAAGAAAACCTATGACCGCGAAGAAGTCGCGGATCAGGCGATGCATCTGTTCTGGTCCAACGGGTACCACAGCACCACTGCCCGCCAGCTGGCCGATGCGACGGGGGTGAATCTATACAGCCTCTACGCGGAATTCGGCAGTAAGGAAGGCCTATACCAAGCAGCGGTTGAGCGCTACGAACGCGACATGGTCACGCAGTACATCGGGGCGCTTGAAGAGCCCGGCGCTTCCCTGTCGACACTGCGCAACGTACTTCTGCAATTTGCCGAGTTCCCTAAGGCCGATGGTGGAGCGCCTGGGTGCCTGCTGTGTAACGCAGCAATTGAACAAGCTCCGACTCCGAATTTGAGTCAAGCGTCGACTGCGCGCTACGTCAGTCGACTTACCCGAGCGTTGACCCACGCTTTGGAAAACGCGCGAAGCGACGGGTCGCTGCAGTCCGACATCGAGACCGAACCAATCGGCCAATACCTATGCGCTGTGCTGCTTGGGCTATTCGTCATGATCCGCGCGAAGGTTAGCGTCGAGATCATCGATGGCACCGTTGAACAAGCGATCGCGCAACTCGACGCCTTGCGCACTGCCGCGCCCTAACCTCGCTGCGGCGCGCGGACATCTCCGGTTCCAACTTGCCACGCGGTAGTCGCCGGGCGTGGTCTACAGTCCGCAAGAAACTGGAATGACTGCAACCCGGTGCGGGTTTCCAGCATGTGGGAAGCGAACAGCAGGTCAGGGTGTCAACGCAGCGGGTTGAGCTGCTGTTTGTATTCCACGAGAGACGGGCCGCAAGGCTCACCGACCATTGACGATTTCATTCGCGCGCTCGATGCGGCGAAGCCAACCGCATGACCAACCACTTTGGTGCAGCGAACAAGGGATTGCACGACTCCTTTTGGTCGCGCCACGGCTGGGGAGTCACCGTCGGGTAGCGATCTTAGTGGGCGCTGCGGCCACCCTGAGTCCGTGAGGAATCCGTCCCTGGGTAGCGCCAATATTATTCGGGTGGGTGGTCAGCAGCGCGGCGGCCTTGTGTGCAGCGGGCGGGTTCACCGTTACAGCGTTCGGCTGGCGTCTTGGTCTGCCTGAAGTTACCTTTTTAGGCACGGCGATAACACTAACTGCGCTGATGGCACTTACCCATGCCTCAGCCATTCTGCTTGACCAAGCAAGAACCTCCGCGCAGCAAGCCAGCGCACTGTTAACCCTGCCCCTCGGAATGGCTGCAGCGGCACCCTTGCTCGCACCACATTCCCGTTGGGCAGTAAACGCGGCGTGGAACTACCAAGTTTGGAGCGCCGCGTGGCTGTTGATCGGAATCGCTAGTTCGATCTTCCTGCTGACGTGGATGCGTTCCACGTCGATGTCCGAACTGCCCCGCGTCACAATCGTGTTGCTTGAGTCCCTGGCAGCGATGGATCGTCCCCGGGCATCACGAGCGTTTCGACGGCCGCGGCTACCCAGATCAGTATCAGGGCGACTCACTGCCCATCGAGGCAGCCATCGTGTCTGCCAGTGACGCGTACGACGCGATGACCCACACCCGCCAATACCGTGAAGGCCTGGGCAGCGAACGCGCGATCTCGATACTCAGCGAGCTCAGCGGCGAGCAGTGGGACCCCCGTGCGGTTAAGGCGGTCATAGCGGCGGTTCCGGATCTTGGTGACTCTCCGGCCTTCGAATCGGTCGGTTCCGCACATCCAGCTGAGCACGGATCATGTGCAGAGGATTGGGTAACCTGACTATCGGCTTCCTCGCGTTATGTCGTACGAAGTCGGTCTCTCTCACTGGCTTGTCAACAAGTGTCGTGTCGCAGAATTCTTCTCGGAGCTACTGGGTTTCGATGTTTCCCAGCCACGTGGTCAGAGCGTAAAGCGCTGCGTAGGTGGCCACAGCCACCCCGAGTGCAATGAAGATCTTCTTGCGGTAGGTGCGCGCGCCAGAAATGCTGCACTGGTTGCGCTTGCGTAACGCCAGCATGATCACCACCGCCATGAGCAGTAGCCCGCTGATACGGAACCACCACGCATAATTGTCATAGAGGTTGGTCGCCCAGCTGAAGGCTGTCGCGGCGCTCACGACCCCGAACACAGCAAGTATGGTCGGCCCGACGCAACAGAAAATCCCAGTCAGCCCACCGAGAATCCCAATCCGTACCGCTGGCAGACCTTTGCGCGTGGCGGCTGGCGGCTCCTGTACCTCAGAAGCGGAGGTCGTCGCGGGGTTGGTGCTCACTGGTCCTCCTCGATACGCACGCTTGGGGCGAACGCAACGTAATCGCGCATCCAACGAACCCAGATAAACGGGTGCGGGTAATACCAGGCCGCGTCCTTGTAGGTGTTCTCGTCTAAGTTCAGATGGTAGTGAGACGCGAGGCCCTTCCAGAAACACGACGTGTGCAAGCGAGATGGCGTCAGGAACTCAAGGCGCACCGACTCCGGTGGGAAGTAGTGGTTACCCTCCACAAAACGCGTGCTCTGCGCCTGCGCCAAGATCGTGTCGTCCCAGATCTCCCGAATCATGCCAATACCGCCCTTTGCTGTCTCACATAACCAGCGCGCCGTTACGTCGCTACCGGTCTGAGGTGGAAACCCGGTCAACCCGGGCCTCATTCCCTAAATACCAACGTTGTTCCACATGACCCATTTCGACTCACGCCATGTTCACCCTCGCCCTAACCTGCCCACCGATGTTCCGATGATTGAGACTCTTGGCGTCGCCCCGTCAGATTCGTGCGGTTCGGGGAAGGGTCTGCCCGGCGCAGGGTCTCGCGACGCACTGAACGTTCGATGTATGCCCGGATCGTTGATCAGTGGAAGAAACGGAGCGGGCACCGGGTTACGTAGGTAGCGTAATCGCACAACTGGCGAGGCAGATAGAACAAGTCGCCTGGCAAACCATGAAGCAGAGGAGTTCGGCCATGGATGAGGTGTCTGCGCCCGTCGTCATCGCTGGACTTGGACCGGCGGACGATGCGGGCCCCGCATTGTTGTGGGCGGCGACATACGCGGTCGATCGACAGGCCCGGCTGACCGTGGTCTATTCATGGGCCACTGCGACGTTCTGCGCAGCCGTACCAAGCGCCGGAACCTCTGAAGATGTGTCCGAAGTCAAGAGTCAGATTCTGAGGATCATCAGCCCAGTCACCACCCTGCATCCCGAGCTTCAGCTTGAACTCGTCTCGACGCGCCACGGTCTGACCGAGGCGCTGATCGCCGCCGGTCAAAAGCAGGCTCCCATTGCCGTCGTCGTCGCGGCAACGCGCCGTCGAGGCGCCCGGGGTAAGAAGCTGGACAAGCATTTCGACTGTCCGGTGGTGCGCACGTGACGGGTAACGGACGTGGGCACGGCCCAACTGGATTTCGTGGCCTGGCGCACAGCGGGGACGGCGAGACTGGCGGCGTGGCCAGCTCGCATCGGGATGCACGGCGTCGGCGATGACCGATACCCCGATCGCGGATTATGCATTGCTGTCCGACCGCCACGGGGCTGCGCTGTTGACATCCACTCCGACATGAATGTCGGAGATTCCTGTAGGCCGGTCGCGTGGTTACGCGGCGGCTGTGTGGGTGGTTCCTGTTTCATCCAGGTCTGCTGAGCTTGCCGAAGCAAGTGTCAGTCTCACGTCCTGTCCGCAGGCGTTTTTCGTCTCCGCATGTCCTGCGGCGACGAGCATATTTGTTGCCGCGTTGTAATCGCGGTCGAGCCATGTCCGACACGATTGGCACTGCCACTGCCGGATCGCGAGTGACTTTGGCCCATCAAGTACGCCACACACGGCGCACGTTTGTGACGAGTACGCCGGGTTTAGCGCTGTCACGATCCGACCGCGCTCGTCGGCTTTCTCTGCAAGGAGGCGCAGAAACTGTGACCAGCCCGCATCGTGCACCGATTTGCGTATCCCGCGGCCGCGACGGCCTTTGGCCCCGGAACGGGCCAGGCCGCGCACGTTTAGCGCTTCAACGCTGATTGTTTGGTTCTCACGAATCAGCGTTGAAGCAGTCTTGTGGGCGTGATCGAGTCGGGCGTCGCGTACTTTCCGATGCGCTCGCGCGACCACGGTCCGGGCTTTCGCCCGGTTGTGTGATCCTTTCTGTTTGCGTGACAGGTTTTGTTGGGCTTTCTTCAGTTTCCGTTCCGCCGTCCGCAGCAGTCGCGGGTTCGCGATCTTGGTGCGGGTTCCATCGGAAGCGACGACGGCTGCGTAGTCGGTTAGCCCCATGTCCACGCCTGCGTGACGGTTCACGACCGGCAACGCCGTGGATGCGGGAACATCGACGACGAAGGATGCGAACAATGCCCCGTCCGCTTCTTGAATCACCGTGACACTCGACGGGTCACTGGGCACCGGGCGGGAATATCGCACGGTCAAGTTCCCGATCCCGGGCAACGTGAGCGTTGCTTTTCGGGTGTTCACCTGCCGTAGTTTGAAGCGGGCGTTCTTCGTGAACCGCGCCGATTGACGCCGGTCACGTTTCGTCTTGTAGCGGGGTTTGCCCACACGCGGGCCTTTACGTTTACCGCTAAGGGAGGTGAAGAAGTTTCGGTACGCGCGGTCCGCGTCAGCTAGTGCCTGCTGCAACGCAACGGCGCTAGCGTGATTGAGCCAGGCCCGCTGCGGCGTGAGCTTCGCCTGCGTAATCAACCGCTTTGAAAGGTCCCCGCTCGTCGGGAACGGCAACCCTGCCTGATGCGCGTCTTCACGCGCACGGAGCACGTCGTTGAACACAACCCGGCAACAACCAAACAGCTGAGCAAGAGCAACCGCCTGCGCCGGGCGCGGCTGGTCCAGCCGATACCGGAACCGTTTAGTTGTCACACCGTGAACCTACCGTCAAGGTATGACAGTCCGACCTGACCTTCGAACCGGACGACATTGTGCGTTCATTCTTCACGCCCACCTGGTGTTCGTGACGAAATACCGGCATCGGGTATTCACCGACCGGCATCTCCGTCGAATGGAAATCATCATGGGCGATGTCGCCGCCAACCTTGACTGTGAGGTTGTGGAATTCAACGGTGAAGCCAACCACGTCCACCTGCTCGTCACGTTCCCGCCGAAAGTTGCAATATCGGATCTCGTTCAGCGTTTGAAAGGAGTGTCCAGCCGCCGGATGCGTCAAGAGTTCCCGGAACTAGCCGCCCACTATCGGCGAGCGAACCGGCTCTGGTCCGGCAGCTACTTCGCTGGATCTGTCGGTGGCGCCCCACTATCGATTCTCAAGCAGTACATAGAGCAACAAAGTAGGCCCCTGTAGACCAGCGGCGGTGCTTCACCCCCGGGCTAGAAGCCCGGAGCACTGCACCGCCGTTTGGTAGCCTGCGACGGCTCGATCGATTGGCTATGTCTACCCAGGTTCGACAGTCCCGCTGTTATGGCGGGCCTGCTCGACGAGCACGCGGGTTCGTGGTCTATTCGCCCGGTCGCTGAGTTCAGCTCGTACCGGCGCTACCTGCCGGAAACGATGGCGCTAGAAACAACCTTCGTGACCGACGCGGGCACTATGACCGTGACCGATGCCCTCTCGTTAGGTGCTGACGATGACCCACATCAATTGGGCGCGCGGGCACCCCATGTCTTACTCAGGTCGGTGAGCTGCATCGACGGTGAGGTAGAGGTCGCGGTGGATTTTCGCCTCCGACCGGAATACGGTCTGGTCACCCCGCTGTTACGCCACGTCGATGGGGGCATGATCGCCCAAGGTGGCCCGACCGTATGCGCGTTGTCGACACCCTTCCCACTGTCCATCGACGCCGGTACGGCGGCAGGCGCCGTACCGTTGAGCAGTAGCCAGGGGTGCGCGTTCGCGTTACATGTCAGCTCGCTGGCCGAGTCCGGTTGGCGACTATTCACTCCTGGTGAGATACGCGAACAGTTGGATGTGACGATCTCAGCCTGGCGGTCTTGGTCACGGCTTCACCAGCGTTACGAGGGTCCTTGGCGGGAGCAGGTTCATCTCAGTGGGCGAGTGCTCCAAGCCCTCTCATACCAGCCGACCGGCGCGATTATTGCTGCCGCCACAACCTCGCTACCGGAACAGGTCGGAGGCGGACGCAACTGGGATTACCGCTACACGTGGATCCGCGATGCCGCGTTCACGATGGACGCGCTGTGGGTGGCGGCGTGCCCGGACGAAGCTGAACAGTTCTTCAGTTTCATGACCAACGCTGCCGCCACAGCACGGCTGGAATCACACCTACAGATCATGTACGGGATCGGCGGTGAACACGATCTGGCTGAGCGCGAGCTTGCACACCTGAGCGGATGGCACGGTAGCCGCCCAGTGCGAGTCGGCAACGGGGCTGCTACCCAGATCCAGCTCGACGTTTACGGGGAGTTACTCGCGACTGCTTGGCGTTTCGCAGACCAGCTCGACAGTGACGATCCACTCGTCACCAACTTCTTGATTTCCTTGGCTGACACCGCCGCGCGGGTGTGGCATGAACCCGACCAGGGCATCTGGGAAATTCGCGGTGAACCCCGCCACTTCTTGTACTCCAAACTGATGTGCTGGGTCGCACTTGATCGGGCCGTAGACCTGGCTGCGGCTTTGGGTGCGACGGCTCAGGCGCCGCAATGGGCCATACAACGCGATGCGATCCGCGAGCAGATCTTGACCCATGGGTGGAGCGACGCTGTCGGTGCCTTTAGCCAGTCCTTCGGATCCGATCACCTGGACGCCTCCGCACTGATGATGCCCATCGTTGGGTTCCTGCCAGGTGACGACCCACGGATGCTGGCCACCATCGACGCGGTCGCCGAGCATCTGAGCGACCCCGCCGGCTTGGTGTACCGCTACCGCACAACGACCGGGGTGGATGGATTGGAGGGAGAGGAAGGCACGTTCCTATTGTGCACATTCTGGCTCGCCCAGGCTTGTGCGCTGGCGGGACGAGTGGCTCAGGCCACGGAGGTGTTCGACCGTGCGATCAGCTACGCCAACGATGTCGGCCTGCTCGCCGAACAGGTAGACACCGCGACCGGAGCGCTACTGGGCAATTTCCCCCAGGCCTTTAGCCACGTCGGCATGGTGAATGCCGCGAATGCCATATCCGAAGCGCAGACGCGGCAAATACCGCGACCGGTACAAGCATGAACATTCCCGCAGTCACCGGCAAGCAGATGGCCGAGGTCGACCGCGTCATGCTCGAGGAGTTGCACATAACGCTGGTGCAAATGATGGAAAACGCTGGGCGGTCTCTGGCGCAGTTGGCAATCAGCAGGTTCGGGCCCCGGCACGTCGTCGTGCTGGCTGGAACTGGAGGAAACGGCGGCGGCGCGATGACTGCCGCGCGCCATCTGCGCAATCGTGGTGTCGGAGTGCAAGTAGTCACGACCGCTAGCCCGCGCGGGGACTCGGTGACCGCGCGCCAACTCGACATCTTGGAGCGGATGGGCGTTGAGCTGATCCAAGAACCCACCGACGCGGATCTGATCATCGATGGCCTGATCGGGTACGGATTGCGCGATGCTCCGACCGGTAGAACAGCCCAGTTGATTACCTGGGCCAACCAGCAGCTAGCACCGGTGCTAGCTCTAGATCTACCGAGTGGTCTCAACGCCACAACTGGGCAGTGGTCAGACCCGCATATCACGGCGGCAGCAACGCTGACCCTAGCCCTGCCAAAGACCGGCCTTGTGCGAGCACGGGCAAAGGTTGGCGAGCTTTACCTAGCCGACATAGGTGTCCCTGCGTCTGCGTATCAGCGGTTCGGCCTTACGGTCGAGAATATGTTCACCGACGCCGTAGTGATCCGGATCTAGCTCAGAGTTAGATTGTTGCCGATCGTGATGGTGCAGCGATCATCCTGGCTGCCTCGGTCAGTCGCTGAACGCGGCGAATCTCGGGTCCGTCGTCGATGAGTTCGCCCGCTGTTGGTGCTGCTATTTCAGCCAGCAGCGCCCCGATCGGTTCCTTGATCTGGTCTTGAGCGCGGGCTCCGGCGGCAGTCAGTTCCGCGACAGCGTGCAGGTAAGGGCCGCGACCGTGGCGTGGTTCCCGGTAGCCGACACAGGCCAGTCCAGCCGTTAGTGATGACCACACCCCGCCAACCAGTGACAACGCGGAGGATCCGTAGGCCGCGGTTGAACCGTCGATCAGCGACCGCTCCACCGGTAGTTGGTATCGGTAGCCGGTCGCCCACACGATCGTGTCGAATTGGGAAGATGAACCGTCGACGAATTCCGCCATCGACCCGTCGATGTGTGCCACCTTGGGGCGGATCTCGATTGACCCGTCGCTGATCAGCGGGAGCAGTGCGGAATGGATTACTGGTGTTTCCGATAGCAGCAGGTGGCGCGGTTCGTCGAGGTGCCCACGGCGCCAAAACGCCGACAGCGCTCGCACCGACAAGTCCATCGCCACCCGGCTCGCCAGATCTGGCACGAACCAGGGTCGCTGTACGTCCACGACTGGTCTTCCCAGGATTCTCTTGGGAATGATGTGACGCCCGCGCCCCGACGCGATTGTGACGCGTTTACCCGCTTTGATGCAGTCGTGGGCCACATCTGCCCCTGAATTTCCCATACCGATGACTAGAACGTCGTCGCCTAGTTCTCGGACATCGCGGTAGTCGGATGTGTGCAAGGACTTGATCGTCGGATCGCCCTGCACGTCCGGGATATAGGGGTCGCTAAACAATCCGGTCGCTAGCACCACGCCGTCGTACATCGTGCCGTCGACACTCCAGCGGCCATCTTTCGGCGCGACGGAAACGACGTCCCGGGTAATGAGGCGGTCGCGCACGCCAGTGTCAGCGGCGACGCCGCGCAGGTAGGTCAACATCTCGGCACTAGACGGGAATACGTCCGCGCTGATCATTGGCCGCCCGGGGTACGCGCTGCGCTTATTGGTCGTGATCAGGCGAACAGAGCGATAGACCCCGTCCAGCCACAGTCCCCCAACGTCGTCGCGTTTGTCCAACACATCCACGTCGATACCTTCGGCCAGCATTGCCGCTGCGGCTGCGATCCCGCTGTATCCGGCACCGATCACGGCCCACCTCACGACGGTTCCCAATTCTGCGTGAGCCCGGTAGCGGAGCCGGCTTGGGCGTCGGTAAGCGCGTGGTAGCTCCCACGTGCCCGCGCGCAGACTTTGCCGTCGCCGCGCGTGATCGTCGCGGTAATCACCAGAGTGCGCCCGTCGGCCTCGATCGGGCCTGCGGTGGCGCGCACGGTGTGTTGCTCGCCAATAAGAACCGGCCGGTCGAAGCTAGCGTTGAAATCGGTGGTGACCGCGAACCGTTCGCGGATTGCGATTGCTGCCCACGCCATCGCTTCGTCCAGGACCGTCATGACCAGTCCCCCGTGCACGAATCGGGGAGCACCACTGAAGCGCTTATCGAGAGTGAAAACCGCTTCGACCGCATCATCTACGAATTCGTATGGCACGTGCATGCCGACCGGATTGTCGGGGCCGCACGCGAAACAATCGCGGCCGAACGGTAGCGAGCCGGGAAGGGCGCGACGTTCGCCGGAGGCCGTCATTCGGGTGTACCCCAACGGTTGCCTTCGGTGATCGGGTCGGGCTGGCGCATTCTCCACGCCAACAGGAGGCTGGTCGACAGTGCGCCCAGCGGCAAGGCGATTGTCGGTTTTGGTCCCCACAGGTTGGACCAACCCCTCAACCACCAAAAGGTGGCGGCACTTGTCCAGGCTGCGCTAGCGATCTGGTTGGCGTGCAGTGGGTTGGCGGTGACGCGCGCCGCAGTTGCTGCGATCGCCAGGTCGGGTACCGCGTAAACGGGGAAGGTTCCCAGTACAACCCCAAAAGAGGTCGCGACGCCCTTACCCCCACGCCCGCCAGACCAGACGGGGAACACGTGCCCGAGTACCGCGGCGAATCCTGCGGCGTTGGCGTGCGCAGGTGAGACCCGCGCGCCGATTCCTGCAGCCAACCAGCCTTTGCCCACATCGAGGACCGCCACCATGCTTGCCCAGCGCCTCCCAGCCACAACTGCGGTATTCAGCGTGCCGGGATTACCCGTTCCAGACGTGCGGATACTCACCCCAGCGATCGCGCTGACTAAATCGGCTGAGGGAAGTGTGCCCAGTAGGTAACCCCCCGCAACGGTTACCACCGTGGCGAGGGCAGAGGGCCCTCCGGCGTGGCGACCCGGCCAATGCCGCGAAAAGCTCGTGCGTTTCATGGACACCTTCCTGCGACGTTTTGGTTTCTTCAGACTCTGTGAAAGACACAGCCGACGGTTCCCAGCCCAGTGTGCACGGCGATCGAAGGGCCCACGTCGTAGTGCACCAGCGTGTCAACGAGCTGTGCGGCGCCCAGTGCGTCCGCCAGATCCGAAGCGATCCCGGGCGCACCTATGTGACCTACGCCTATTCGCAGGCGTTGACCGTTGGCGCTTGTCTGGACATAGTCGACCATCGCCGCGACAGCATCGGCGGGCTTCTTCACGTAACCGACAACATGCATCTGGCCGCCGGTGAACGCGACGACAGGAACCCCGGCCGAGGTGTCGTGGGCGGTCACCCTGCCGCCACGTGCGGCCAGTTCGGGGGCCCCGACGATGAAGACACTGTCGATTGTGGCAGCCGTCGCGAGCGCGGCGGCGCGAGCTTCTTGCAGTGTGGCCCCAGCAGCCAGCGCGTCGGCTGCCGTCAAGGCGCACAGTGTCACCGGGAACGAAGCGGTACCGGTATCAACGACTTCCACTGGGACGGGCGCGGCTTTGGCGGCGAGGCGTGCAGTGTTGGCCGTAGCAGACAGGGAACCGCCGGTATGCACAGACAGGATTTGGGTCGCCCCATTGCGTGCGCAGCGTTCGTATACCTGTAGGAAGTCACCGGGACTCGGGGTTGAGCTACTCACCTGCGCGCCGCGTTCCAGGGCGTCACTGATGGCGGTGAGGTCGATGTCCTCGCCCTCCCGGTAGGCGACACCGTCGACGACGACGCCTACCGCGACAACTTCGGCGTTGAGCTGCTCGCGCAGCGCGGGCGTGATCTGCGAGCCAGAATCGATAACAATGCGCGTCACCGGGTCACTCATCTCGTTGATCCTTTCGAGCCGGTCGGGGCTGGCGGTCGCCGACGCCGAATAGTTGGGCGACGGTTTGTTGCACGCCTATCGACCAGGTGGGGTAAGCGTGGGAGGTTTGCGCGAGCCGCCCGGTGAACATGCCGGTGCGCATGGCGAGTGCGAGTTCGGCGATCATCTCTCCTGCCCGCTCGGCGACGATCGTAGCCCCGAGAACTTTCCCGCCGCCAATATTGCGCAATAGCGGTCGCGGGCCAACGATAATTTTGATGAAACCGTCGGTGCATCCCGACGTTTGCGCCCGGTCGACCTCGCCGATCGGCAGTTCAACGACGCGTGCGCCGCGAGTGCCCTGAGCGGCTTGACTTTCGGTCAGGCCAACGCGGGCGACCTCGGGACTGGTGAACGTGACCCACGGAATCGCGTGTTCATGGAAACGGATCGGCCGTTTGCGTAGCGCGTTGGTGGCCGCCACTCGACCCATCTCGTCTGCCGCGTGGGTGAACGGCAAACGCCCGGTGACATCACCGGCCGCGTAGATCCCGGCAACACTGGTGCGCATCCGGGAGTCCACCCGAATCGCCCCACCCTCGGATCGATCGAGATCTAAGTCGTCACACCCGTGAGTGAGGGGTTGGCGTCCGGCAGCTACCAGCAGGTGACTGGCGTGAACGTCACCGCCGCTCGTGCTAATCCGGATCCCCGAACCCGCCGGGGTGACCGCGGTAACTGTGGTGGCGGTGTAGACATCGACCCCTTCACGTCGCAGAACTTCTGCGACCACCTCTGATGCGTCGGGTTCTTCCTTGCCGATCAGCCTGGGGGTGCCTTCGATCACTGTGACCCGCGCGCCGAGGCGGATGAAGGCTTGCGCCATCTCCACCCCGATTGCACCCCCACCCACGACCGCCAGGTGCTCGGGCAGTTCTGCCAGGTCGAAAAGCGTCTCGTTGGTCAGGTAGGACACGTCGCAGAGTCCGGGAATTGGGGGTATCACCGGGTCGCTGCCCGTGGCGATCACCACAGCGCCCGGTGTGAGTGACCGGCCATCAACTTCGACGTTGTTACGGGCGTGAGCGAACGCTCGACCAGTGATCACCTCAACGCCCTCACCGCGCAGCACGTCAGCGTCTTCTGTGGCGGCGATAGCCGCAACGGTGCGCTGGACCCGGGCCTTTGCCTCGTCGAACGGCAGATGCCCGCTGGCAAGCAGCGTTTTGGAGGGGACGCAGCCGGTGAACGTGCAGTCCCCGCCCGGCGGCCCATCGCTGACCATCACCACTGAATGCCCCAGGCGTCGAGCAGTGCGCACGGCGGACAGCCCTGCGGAGCCGCCGCCGATAACTAACAGATCGGGGTCGTTCACCAGGAGTGACTTGATTCTTTTTCGGCGAGGTGACGCCTGTCGCGCTCGTACACGACACAAGCGTCACGTTGCTCCGGTAGGGCCACGAACTGGGAACCCAACAGGTGCGGGGAACATTCCAGCTCTGGCTGACCCAATTCTCAAAAAGCAGATACCTGCGGTGACTAAACGCCTTGCTGCGGCAGGTGTCAATGAGGACCACGGGCTGTGTAGGCCTGGGCCTGCGCGACTAGTTGGCGGACGTACGAGACACCAGCAGTCGAGGAGACCGGCACTTAGGCGACGTGGTAAAGATCAGCTCCCTGCCCGATTACATCGACAAATCCGACAACCTTGTCTTCCTTAACGAGCAAGCACAGCAGGCCGAGTAGGTACCCTGACATCGCATTAGAGATTGCAATTCCGACCCTAAGCGCGGCGAACTTCCAGGTCTCGCTGCCATCTACGCGATGATGGCGATGACGTCATCCTCATCGATAACGTCACCTTCGTTTACTTTCATCTCACTGATCGTGCCGTCTTCTTCGGCGATGACGGGGATCTCCATCTTCATCGACTCAAGGATGACGAGCGTGTCGCCGTCGCTGACGGTGTCCCCCGGCTTCACGAGCACCTTCCAGACGTTCGCCGACATCTCTGCTCGTACTTCAGCCATCTAAACCTCCGAGAATTCGTAACACGCGGGTGATTGGGATCCGGTTGAGAAACTACACCGAAAGTCGGTCTAACCGGCTACGAACGCATCCGATTGATCAGGCCGGTGTCGTAGTTGCCGCTTGCGAACTCCTCGTTACCCAACAGTTCGATAAAGAACGGCAGGTTGTTCTTCGGCCCGACCACAGTAAACCCCTCAACCGCGCTACGTGCTCGCGACAACGCCTGCTCCCGATCAGCGCCGTGAACGATGAGCTTGGCGAGTAACGGATCGTAGAAGGGTGTCACCACGTTGTCGGGTCCGTAGCCAGAGTCGACTCTTACACCTTCTCCGGAAGGTTCCACCCATTCCTTGATGGCTCCTGGTCCGGGAAGGAACCGTTTCGGATCCTCGGCGTACACCCGCAACTCAATCGCATGCCCGCTCGCTGTCGGAACACTCTTCGGATCGAAACTCACGTCTTCCCCGGATGCAATCCGCAACTGCTCCGCGACCAGATCCAGTCCGGTCACCATCTCGGTCACCGGATGCTCAACCTGTAGCCGGGTATTCATTTCCAGGAACCAGGAATCACCCGTGTCAAGATCAAAAAGCATCTCGACTGTGCCGGCATTGCGGTAGTCCACGGCCTCACCGGCCTTCACTGCGGCAGCCAACAGGTCGGCGCGAGTGTCCGCATCAATTGCGGGCGATGGCGACTCCTCGGCAACTTTTTGGTGCCGACGCTGAACGGAGCAGTCCCGCTCCCCCAAGGCCACAACTGTCCCATCTGCCAGGCCCAGGATCTGAACCTCGATATGACGAGCCCGCGGGACGAACTTTTCAAGCAGGATCGAGGGATCGGAAAAGAACCGTTGCGCGCGGGTCTTAGCTGTCTCGTATGCGGTCGCGAGCTCTACATCGTCGTGGGCGGCGGACATTCCGATACCGCCACCACCCGCAGCGGCTTTCACCATCACTGGGTAGCCAATCTCGTTGGCGGCGATCAATGCAGCGCCCACATCGGGAACCGGTTCGGTGGTACCCGGTGCGACCGGAACCCCGGCTGCCTGCATCCGGTTGCGAGCGGCGATCTTGTCCCCCATCTCGCGCATAGCCGTGGGACTCGGGCCCACCCAGATAACTCCGGCATCGATAACCCGTTGAGCGAAGTCAGCATTCTCGGACAGGAAGCCGTAACCCGGATGCAGCGCCTGCGCGCCGGTGGATTCGATAGCGGTCATCACTGCATCAACGTTGAGATAGGAATCAGCCGGCGCAGCACCACCAATACTCACTGCCTGCGTCGCTTCACGGACGAACGGGAGGTCAGCATCTGCGTCTGAGTAGACCGCAATAGTGCGGATACCCAGCTCATTCGCGCTTCGAATTATTCGGCGAGCGATCTCGCCCCGGTTGGCAACTAGCAGCGATTCCATCACGATTCGGGACTCTACCGGCGGCAGCGGGCGAGGCATCACTCGGGGAATCCTCGCAAGCAAAGCCACGGGGATTCCTGCGAAATGCCGGTCAGAGACGGCATCAACGCTTAGTGTGTGAATGTGACTGACGGCGGCGAAGGCAGAGACCATCTACGTCTGGCGTCAAGTCGACCATTCGTCGTCCTCGACGGGTCCGGGTACTCAGACCCAGTCGACGAACCCTTAGCCGATGGAACCCCCCGCCCGGCGCTCACCTCGATCGCTGTCCGAGTTGACGGTGATCGACTTGAAGCAACGACGACCCTGGCACTGAACGGGCGCATCATCAACGGCCAATGCATCGGAGATGCCAGCGACCGAACAGCGATCGTGGCCTCCGCGACCCTCGGCGCCGTTTCCGGACTACTCGATTGTTCGGCAGTCGTGGAAAGCGCACTCATCGTCGACGTCGCCGGAATCGATGCGGCTGTCACGGTCCTGCGTCTGGAGTCCAACAGCGGCGACGGTACCGACGACTTACTCGTCGGAAGTGCGCTGGTACGCGGCGATTCCGAGGACGCCACAGCCCGCTCCGTGCTGTCCGCACTGAACCGCCGACTCTCGCGGTAGTGAGGATGTGGGATCATTACCCCACATCGCCGCTGGAACTGAGCTGGGAACAAACGTCAGCCGTTCACGTAGTGGCTAACCGTAGGGAGAATCATGAGCAAGCGTGGTCGTAAACGTCGCGCCCGTAAGAAGAACAGCGCGAACCATGGGAACCGTCCAAACGCCTAGTCAGACCGAACAGGCTCGCTGGCGCCACTGAGGTCGACGCAGGTGCGAGCCAGCGGGCCGGACGAGCTACTCGGAAGATCGAGTTGACTCAGATTTGGCTTGAGAACGATTGCCCCCACAGGACTCTAACCGCAACGCCGCGATCATCGAAACGACACGGCCGCGCAGGTCCTGGGGGGCATGTTCACACCCGCAGGCTCGCGATACCGCATCCTTAATCTTTTGCTCACTAGCGAACAACTGCTCACATGGTGGACATTCTTGGACGTGCTGCTTTATCCGGGCACAATCCCCAGCATTCATCTCGCCGTCGAGATAGTCCCAAAGATGGCTCTTTGCCTCCGTACAGGGACCTTCCGTGCACGCTCCTGGCTCATCAGTGGTTCCGGCATCTGTACTCATGACGCACCACCAGACACCTTGGCAGCGGCAACGAAGCCACGCTCTCGGGCGTATTCGGTCAACTGGTCGCGGAGTAGCCGGCGACCACGGTGCAGGCGAGACATCACCGTGCCGACCGGAGTGTTCATAATCTCGGCGATCTCTTTGTAGGCGAAACCCTCCACATCGGCGTAGTACACGGCCAACCGGAAGTCGTCGGGCAGCGCAGCCATCGCCTCTTTGATGTCGCCGTCGGGTAACTGATCGAGCGCCTCAGATTCAGCCGAACGCAACCCCGTAGAGGTGTGGGATTCGGCCTGAGCCATCTGCCAATCCTCGACATCGTCAGCCGAGGACTGAAGGGGTTGGCGCTGCTTCTTGCGGTAGCCGTTGATGTAGTTGTTCGTCTGGATCCGAAACATCCACGCCTTGAAGTTCGTCCCCGGCTTGTACTGGTGGAACGCTTTGAAAGCGCGCTCAACCGTCTCTTGAACGAGGTCTGAGGCGTCGTCTGGATTCCGCGTGAGTCGAAGGGCTCCGGCATACAGCGGATCCAGCAATGGGAGCGCTTCAGCCTCGAACCTGGCCGCCCGATCCTCAGGGGTCTCCGTCTCGACGTCAATCGCCTCGAGCTCCACAGGTTCCATGATTAGCGAGGGTACCGCCGACACTGATCCGATTGACCCTGGGGCGAACTCAGTAGTTACGAGCATGGTGGGTCAACGCCTCGATTTCGGATCCTATTCCGCCTCCGAGTACGCCTAGCGCTGGAGGGCAGCCACTGTCGCGTCGATGAAAGCGGTTTGCGCCGCCTCGCTAGCGAAGTCCGTACACGCGGTTACCCGGCGTGACTCAAACTCTGGGGACACCAACAAACGTGCAGCGGTGTTATCCGTTTGGGAACCGAGCTGATAGTCGCCGGGGACCTCGACCTTGACGCCAGTTTCGGCGCAGGTGTAGTCCTGCGGGTTCGTGACATAGCGGACGGTGTGGGCATCGAATGGATAGATCCCGTCGGTTGCGAACTTCTTGGTCCAAAAGTCGACCCACGGCGCTGCTTGTTCGGCGAAGTACGTGCCAGGTTTGCCGGTGAGACTAGCAATCCGGTCGGCTGCGACAGTGACCGATGTCGATACGTCGAACGTCATGAATGTCACCGGAATATCCGTCTGTTCAAGGATCACTCTGGTAGCGCGTACATCCATTCCGAAGTTGATATCGCTGACTGGTACGCCGTTGATTTCAAGCCGCGTATTCGGTTGTGCGCCCATTAGAGCGACGATTCCTCCGACTCTTCCCGCAGCCTCCGGATCGGTCAGTTGTAGGCACGCGACCGACGTGAGGGGGCCAATCCCGAGCACTAGTAGATCGTCGTGAGCCATGGCTTGTTGAGCGAGGAACTCCACCCCCTCGGTCTTACACTCCGAGACAACTTCAGTGCCATCGAATGTGACGGCCGGGTCTGAGAGCCCTCGTCGGGCACCTTCTTCGATCGCGGCATCGATCCCTGCCTCACCGAGGAACGCCGGGGTTGACCAGACCGCTTGGGGCGGGGCGATGGTGTTGCCAAACGTCGTAACGATTCCCTGGACGTCAAGTGCATCGGAAGCATCTGCCAGAGCGAGCGCCATCGCATCGTCAACGTCCGAGGGACCCGCGCGCCACCCACCTGCTAGGCCGAGGCCAAAGTCCGATACGAGGACGGTGGGCCGCGCTTGGGTACCGGAACCGCCTACTGCAGAGCATCCGGCGAGCCCTAGCATCCCGGCGACCGCGACCATTGCCACGATCGGAGTCAGCCTGTTGTTCATACGGTACTCCCGCTCTAATTCGAATCTGATTACCCCTGTGCTGCGAAGGGCGAGTCTACGGGGAAGCTGCGAAGAGATCGCCAGGCTCGGCCGGGAGTGGGGCTATCAGATCCGCGGAGTTGTTCGCGACGCGGTTCACGGCGGTCGACACCGGGTAGGCGGCCAAACTGTCCGGCGATGCCGGGAGCAACAAATCTTGGGACGGGCTATCGACCTCAGGTGAGAGCCACTCTTCGACGTTACCTGCGGTGACAAGCAGTGGCATCCGGTCGTGAATCCGGCCAAGCTGATCAGTCGCCGACATCGTGAGGATGGTGCAGGTCCATCGTAATGCTGCGGGGTCTTCGTCACTGGCGACGCTGGGGTCGCGCCAAATCTCATAGAGCCCGGCCATCGCCATGAGGCCGCCATCGCGCGGATGGATGTAGTAGGGCTGCTTTCGCGGGTTACCGGCACTCGTGAGTTTCGCTTCTGGTGGGGAGTACCACTCGTAATAGCCGTTAGCTGGCAAGAGCACTCGGCGCTTCGCCCACGCACGACGAAACGATGGCTTCTGCGATGCCGTCTCCAACCGCGCGTTGATGAGGCGACTACCAATCTTGGCGTCCTTGGCCCACGAAGGGATCAGACCCCATCTCACGACGCGCAACTGTCGCTCATCGTGGCGATTCATCACGGCGTAGACCGATTTCGTTGGCGCGACGTTATAGTCGGGCTCGAGCTCCTCATCGCTGACCGGCGTCGCTGCAAACTCGCGCGCGATGACCGAACGGTCGGCCACCGCCACATATCGACCGCACATCGCCCTGATCTCCTCCGATCCTCGACCGCCGGTTGCCACATCTCGCGGCTGGAAGTAGTCCGGTTCGTTTACCTTCCAGCGCTGAGGAATCAGACTCGGTAGGCTCTCCAACAATATGGCACCGAATCAGTGGGCAGCGCCCCACGTCACCACCCCAGTCGTGGGCACCGTTGTTGTGCCTGGCTCTAAGTCGATCAACAATCGTGCCCTGGTGCTTGCGGCCCTGTCGCAGCGACCCAGTGTGTTAAGCAATGTGCTGATGGCGCGTGATTCCCAACTGATGATCGACGGCCTGCGTGGCCTCGGGGTTGGGATTGACCTCATCGATGCGACCACTGTTGCTGTGACGCCACAGCCGTTACGCGGTTCTGTGGCGGTTGACTGCGGGCTATCAGGAACCATGATGCGGTTTGTTCCGCCGCTGGCGACCCTGGCCCTAGGTGATGTGACCTTCGACGGTGACCTTGCGGCCCGCAAACGCCCCATGGAGACGATGATTACCGCTCTGCGCAAGCTCGGCGCAGCGGTCAGCGACGGTGGCCGCCGATCGCTACCGTTCACGATCCATGGCACGGGGAATATATCGGGTGGGTCGATCAAGATTGACGCGTCTGCTTCTAGTCAATTCGTTAGTGGCCTGCTGCTGTCAGGGGCCGCATTCGACAACGGCTTAACGATCAACCACGTCGGTGAGCAACTGCCCTCGATTCCTCATATCGATATGACCGTCACCATGCTGACCGCCGCCGGTGCGCGAGTCACGTCCCAGGCCAACGACAACACCGATGCGACGTGGTCAATCGCCAACGGAGCACTGGACCAAGGGGACCTCCTGATCGAACCCGACCTTTCCAACGGTGCGGCGTTCTTGGCAGCCGCCATGGTGACCCATGGATCGGTCACTATCCCGATGTGGCCGCAGGCGACGACCCAAGCCGGCGATCAGATCAGACACATCTTCACCAAGATGGGTGCAACGTGTGAGTTCAGCAGCGCCGGACTCACCGTCAGTGGGCCAAGCCAACCAACCGGTATCGACGTGGATATGCGCAATATCGGCGAGCTAACTCCCACCGTCGCGGCAGTGGCAGCGGTGGCAAGCGGGCCGAGTCACCTGTTCGGTATCGGCCACCTACGCGGACACGAAACAGATCGACTAGCAGCACTGGTCGCCGAGATCAATCGGCTCGGTGGGCACGCGACCGAGACCGATGACGGCATTCGCATTGAACCCCGCCCCATGAGTGGCGGCCTCATCCGCACGTATGAGGATCACCGAATGGCTACATTCGGAGCGATCCTCGGACTGGTCGTGCCGGACGTTTCAGTTCGTGATATCGAGACGACGAGTAAAACCATCGTTGACTTCCCGGGCCTCTGGACCTCATTGGTAGCGGGACGTAGAGACGGCGCCCGGTAGTACCGACGATGAGTCCTCGCGAGCTCGACGAAGACGACATCCGCGTCAAACGTGGACGGTCGACCCGACCACGAAGCAAACAGCGGCCGGACTATTCCGGTGCGACAACGGGACTGGTGGTCACCGTTGATCGTGGCCGTATTACCTGTGCGTTGGATGGTGATCCCGAAACGCGCGTGGTTGCCGTGAAAGCCCGCGAGCTCGGTCGAAAATCCGTCACCGTTGGGGACCGGGTCGGTCTTGTCGGAGATCTGTCCGGGCGGGTGGACGTCTTGGCGAGATTGGTGCGGATCGATCCTCGCGTTACCGAACTTCGCCGGACTGCCGACGACAGCGATCCATATGAGCGAATCATCGTCGCCAATGTCGACCAGATGGGGATCGTTGTCGCGTTAGCTGACCCCCCACCGAGGATCGGATTGATCGATCGATGTCTTGTGGCTGCGTTCGAATCCGGAGTCGCACCGCTGCTCGTCTTAACCAAAAGTGACCTTGGTGACCCCGCTGAGCTACTCCGCGAATACCGCGACCTCGACGTTGCTGCGGTTGCCGTTCAAGCCGGAGGCGATCTCGATGAGCTACGCCATCAACTCGCCGACCGCGTCACCGTGTTTGTGGGTCATTCCGGGGTCGGGAAGTCCACGCTCGTCAATGCCCTCATCCCGTCAGCTCATCGCGCCACGGGACATGTGAATGACGTCACCGGCCGGGGCCGACACACCTCGAGCTCCGCACAGGCAATCCCCCTGCCCAATGGCGGATGGATCGTCGATACCCCCGGGGTTCGCTCGTTCGGACTGGCCCATGTTGATCGCGCCCGAGTCGTGGGAGCGTTCGCCGATTTGGCGGGGGGTATGGCGGACTGTCCGCGCGCGTGTAGCCACGATGAAGCCGAATGCGCCCTCGATCAGTGGTGCGAAGCCGGTCACGCGAGTCCCGATCGCCTTGCCTCCCTACGCAGAATCCTGCGCGCTCTCGATGAAGCTCCCCACGACTACTAGACCCACGACTCCTGTGCCCGGCCACCTAGCCCGAACTCTCTAGGCCGCACATGTACCTGTTCTCACTGGGGCGGGGTTGGGGTGTTCTCAATGATCGTGCGCCACACGGCCGCCGCACCTGAGTCACCGGCGCGCACTGCTGACCAAATGGCGGCCACGGCAGCGATGGCGACCGCAATGGCCACAATCTTCATCAGCAGCCTCCGGTAGTCATGCCGGCGGTCATAGATCCACAAAACGAGGGTGAGCACGAATAGTGCGAAAGCGAAGTACTTAACCTGCTCCCCCTGTTGGGCATGCTCGATCGGTAACCCCACCCGAGTCGCCAACTTTTCACCGGACTCCTCGGCTACGAATGACGCTCCCGTTGAGACCAACGCACCCACCCAAACGAGGGGGCCAAACTTTGCGGACCAACGCGGCACTGCGGCGATGACCAAGGCCCCGAGGGCCGACAACGGCAAGAGAACCACCACCACGTGAATAACGAGAATGTGGGTAGGCAAGCCATTGACGGTATCGAATAGTTGCTCCACAACCCCGACCCTAGCGCCGCAGGCAATGGCCGGCACCTACGCTGATCCTGTGTCCACTCCGCCACTGAATCCACCTGTGTCATCCCCAACTCCAGCCAGGGATCTTGAACTCGCAACCGAACTTGCCGATCGGGCTGATGCGATCAGTATGGCGCGCTTCTTGGCGACCGATCTTCAGGTTGAGACCAAACCCGACCTCACCCCGGTCACCGAAGCCGATAAGGCTGTGGAGAAGGAACTTCGCGAGACCATCGCTCGTGCACGCCCCGACGACACAGTCGTCGGAGAAGAATTCGGTGGGATCGACAACGCGATAGTCCCGCCAGGTCGAGTGTGGATCATCGACCCAATCGACGGGACGAAGAACTACGTTCGGGGCGTCCCGGTCTGGGCCACCCTCATCGCCCTTGTGCAGGACGGGGAACCGATCGTGGGGCTGGTGAGCGCACCAGCACTCGGTCGTCGTTGGTGGGCGGCACGAGATGGCGGTGCCTGGACTCAGACACACCTTCGCGGCCTGGCCGACCCACCTCGCCACATCCGTGTCAGCGCTGTCGCCGATGTGGCCGACGCATCGTTCTCCTACTCCGATCGAGTGGGCTGGGAACACCGCACCGAAACCGGACTGGACGAGTTGATCTCGATCGCCTGGCGCACGCGGGCGTACAGCGACTTCTACTCGTACATGTTGCTCGCGGAGGGCGCGGTTGATATCGCCGCTGAGCCGGAGTTGTCCGCCTGGGATGTCGCCGCGCTGATTCCCATTGTCACCGAGGCTGGGGGAACGATCACTGGCTTCGACGGCGGTCCCGCCCTGACCGCTAACGGCGCCTACGCGACCAACTCGGTGCTCCACCCAGCGGTCACGAAACTATTTAGCAGTTAGGACGGCGAACCTGCCGGTTCAGTATCCGGCCCGTCCAAGGGTCTCTCTTTGTTGGGTGCCGGGGCCGTCTGGAACCAAAACTTCGAGATGGCGTAGCAAACCGATACCACGGGAACGGCGATCACCGCCCCAAATAGGCCAATGAGCAGCGTGCCACTGGCGACGGAGACGGCGACGGCGAGTGGGTGAATATTGACCGCCTTGCTCATCACCAGGGGTTGCAGAATATGGCCCTCAAGTTGGCCTAGGACGAAGATTCCGATCAGGACGATCAGCGCGATGGCTGGGCCACGGGCCGCCAATGCGACGACGACCGAAACGAACATCGCGACGGGCGCACCAATGATCGGGATGAAGGTTCCGAAGAAGACCAACAGTGCGAGCGGGAACGCCAGCGGAACGCCGAGTACAAGCAGTAATACGCAAACAAAAATTGCATTTGAAGCGGCCACGATGAGGATGCCGCGGGTGTACCCCGCGAAGCTACGCCAGGCAACCAAACCCGCGCCGTCGATACGCGCTTTCGTTGGCTGCGGGAACGCCCCAATGGCCCACTCCCAGATCTTTGATCCACCGGCCAGGAAGAAGACTGCGCTGAACAACGCCAGGGCAATGGTAGCCACGATCTCCAGCACGGTACCCGCGCTGCCAATCACTCCGGAGAACAACTCACCCCGGTTCTCGACGATCCATTGTTGTCCATTTTCATACCAAATTGTGAAGTCAGCTGACCGGATATTCAGGGGTGGACCTTCCATCCACTGCTGCATCTGGCCGACACCGTCCACGAACTGCTGAGCCAGCGACTCCCATTGTCCAGTCACCGACGTCGTGATGAACGCGATGATCCCCGCGAAGACACCGATAAAAGCGACGAGACCGACCGCAACGGCAAGTGGTCTGGGCATCACCCGATTCGCCAGCCCAACGAGTGGTCCGACGATAGCGGCCATGATCAGCCCAATAAATAGCGCAATAACCACGAGTTGTAGTTGGCCGAGCACGCTGAGGACCACATAGCCCAGGAGCCCAATGGCGAGTATTCGCCAGGAATAGGCGGCCGCTTGCGCCAATCCGGGCGGCACATTGCCGCTATTTGGGGTCGTTGGGCTCATCAAACGAGATCCTGCCACCAAATCCTGCGGAATACCTTGACTACTAGGGCATTCTCGCGCGAGAATTGGGGTCTGTCCTGGTTGATTCGGTTGCAGTGGGTCCCGAAGCCATCAGGTTCGCTGTCCGTTATGGGGGAAATGTGCACATTGGCGACGGGGTTCGCAGCAGGCGACAACAAGACGGAACCGCGTCCACGTCGGAGTCCTCCCGCGAAGAATCCGACCGCACGAGCTCGAATGGTGATCCGGCGCTCCCCGTCGGCCAAGACTTCCATGACCTGCGACTACTCAACGAAGCCTTCCTGGCCCTGCCAGATCCAGCGATTGCCGCTGACGACGATCTCATCGTGCGCGCGGTCAACCCGGCGGCGGAGCGATTCTACGGAATACGAGCCGACAACGCGATCGGCACCCACATCGTTGATCTCATTGCGACCGAGTCGAATCCGGCACTCACCCGAGATGAGATGATCATGGGGATTGGCCGAGTGCTCGCCGGTGACACCTGGTCGGGAACCATCAGGCAGAAGAATGCCGACGATCAATGGTGCGACTTAGACGCGATGGCCATCGCGATCTCCTCCAGCGAAGACGCCAAAGGGCTGCTGTACATCGCACGCGACATCACACCGATTCAACGAGCCGCCCGCGAGGCGAACGACCGAACGGAGTTTGCCGCCGCTGTGCTGGAATCCCTCCCCGGTCGCACGTGTGTCCTGGACACGCTCGGTCATGTGGTCGAGGTCAACCGGAAGTATCGCGATCAGGGCCCAACCGGCGCAGGCGCAAAGACAGGACCCGGCGTCGGTGACGACTACGTTCAATGGCTAGGCACGACCGTCTCGAAAGGTGCAAGTGCCGAGCTCGCGGAACTGCTCGCCGCGGACCGCGCCGACTACCGCGCCGAGTTCTCGACCTCGCATCGGCGCAAGCGGATGTGGACCGAGATGTTTGCGGTCCCTCTGACGGGCTTGCAGCCCGGAGCAGTCGTCACCCACGTTGACATCACGACGCGTAAGAATGCCGAATCAGCCCTGACGAAGCGCGCGACCCACGACCCACTGACGGGTCTACCAAACCGCGTCCTGCTAGCTGATCGCCTTGCCCAAGCCCTGTCCCGGGCAACCCGGACGAAAACTCAAGTTGGTCTGTTGTTCTGCGATCTCGACGGCTTCCGCGAGGTCAATAACAAACTCGGGCACCTCGCCGGAGACAAGCTCCTGGTCACGATCGCCAAACGTCTGCGGGCAGTGTGTCGCTCCTCAGATACGGTCGCCCGAGTCAGCGGCGATGAGTTCGTCATCGTCCTCGAAGATGTCGCTGGACGGGAAGAGATCGAAGAAGTCGCCCGGCGAATCATTGAGGCCCTCAGTGAGCCGATGGAGCTTGAACAAGGGACCGCGCAAACAGGTACGAGCATTGGCCTGGTGATCTCCTCCGGAGTCCCCCGGGTGGGGACTCGAACAGTCGAGAACCTCATCCGCGATGCCGACTCAGCTATGTATGCAGCGAAGGAAGCCGGTCGCGGGCGATATGCGTGGTTCATTCCCGAGATGCGTGAACGACCACGCGACCGCCCGACGTTCGTCCAGGCAATCGGGCGCCTCCTCAATCGATAGCTTGACCTTCACCCTTCACCCTTCACCCGGTTGGTTCGTTCGCGACGTCAGCGGGCGTAGACCCTCATGGGTAAACCCGCTGGTGGCCGCAGTGTCACAGACGCCAGGGCCGTGATCGGTCCCGCTCCTTCCGGACGGCGCAGTTCGAAGCGAGCCGCCATCATCGCGAGTACGACGACGGCCTCGGCCAGAGCGAACTCGCGTCCGATACAGATTCTTGGCCCGGTCCCGAACGGCAGATAGCCGAGCCGATTGCGGCTGTTACCCCCGATGAAGCGTTGGGGATCGAACTGAGCCGGATTCTCCCAAGCGCCGGGATGACGACCCAAAATCCACGGACTCATGATGAGTAACGAGCCGGTCGGTAGGGAGGAGCCAGCGAACTCGTGCTCGATCGTGGACGTGCGAGTCAAAACCCACGCGGGGGGGTAGAGGCGCAGCGTCTCATCAACTACTGCGCGGGTGAGCGGAAGCGAGGCAACGGTGGCCATATCCCACGCATGGTCGGGGGCGAGCGCGCAGGCATCCACTTCGGCTCGCACATCGTCGGCGACACGCGGATGTTCGGCCAGCAAATACCAGGCCCAGCTCAGCGCACTAGCCACGGTTTCATGCCCGGCAACCAGGAATGTCACGAGTTCGTCTCGGACTGCTTGCCGATCTAGTGACCCGTCAGGGCGCCGCAGACCGGACATCAACAAGTCAAGGAATCCCGGTGATTTCGGCTTCAGACCCGCCGCCGCGCTCGGCCAAGATTCACGCGACCCAGACTCATACGTTGAGATAAGGCCATCCACTGCCGAATCGAGGGCGAACTTTGCCCGTCGTAGCCGCCGATTACGGACTGTTGGCACCCACAGTGGTGGTGCCAGTGGATTTCTGGCGCGCGCCACCACCTCATCGAGAGCGATTATCGTCGCCTTGGTCAAACCCCCGGCAGCCTCGCGCCAGTCCGACCCGAAGAGCGACGTAGCGACAACCTGGAGCGAGATCTCCATCATCACCTCGTCGACATCGATGATGCTGGCGTCGGAACTGCCTTGCCACCGATCCAAGAACGCCTTCGTTGCGCGTGCGGTATTCGTACAGACTTCATCGAGTTCGTTGGCGTGAAAGGCCGGTTGGATTGCCCGGCGATGCTCCCGCCACGGCGGATCATCTGCCGTCAGGAGGCCATCGCCAGTCAGGATCGCCAGATTGTCGTACTGCAGAGTCCGTTTACTCTGGGTTGAGACCGAATCAACGAGTACGGACTTCACATCGGCTGGGGAACTCAAGAGATAGACAGCGGGGCGAGGGATGGGGAACTGGACGACATCGCCGTATTCGCCCCACATTTGCTCTAAGAATGCGGCTGGATTGCGGCGAATCGTCCCAAAGGAACCGAGCATCTGCCGACCTTCTGGACCCGGGGCGGTGATCGGATAGCGCCACGACTCACGGCCTGCATCCTTGCGCTGCTGATCCCCGCGCGGCGTAGTACTCACGCGCTCTAGCGTACTTGCGCCGAGCATTAGAACGACGGAGCGAGCACAATCTCATTGTGTCTGGTTTCGGAACGCGTTTAGCGCTCTCAACGATCGAGGCCGACACCTCTGCGCTTCGCTGGTACTCGGCGCTTCGTCGCGCTGTGGTCGTCGTAGGAGTGCTCATCCTGGGTAGCGTGAGTGTCGGAGTTGACTCCGGGGTTAACGCGGCGACGGTCGCGCTCCTCATCGGCCTGCTCGACAAGGGTCGCTCCCCCCGAACTACCTGGCACACGATGGCTGCCGCTACCGGGTTCCTTTGTTTCATCACGATGCTGGCCTCAGCCCTGTCATGGTCGCTCCCGGCCATGATCTTCACGCTCGTCCTACTGGCATTCTGCGCTGGAGTCAGCCCAGCGGTCGACCCCCGAGCAACCCAGATCCTCGTCTACGGCGCGATCACGATCGCTGCGCACTTGACGTCACCCTTGAGTTTCGATGACATCTGGGGAGTCACCGCACTCGTCCTCGCCGCGGGCGGGCTTCAGACGTTCTTTGCGTGGCTATCCGCTCCCGTCATCGGCGATCTACCGGAGCGACGCGAGGTTGCCGCAGTGATGCGCGCCGTGGCTGCCCACTGTGCGGCGATCGGTCGCGGTGACCCTGACGATCTGACCCAGAGCATGGCTGCATCGCAATACTTGGGTATCGCTGAAAGCACGATCGGCAAAGGGGATCTCGCGACTGATCATCGCGCTCGCTACACAGTCTTGCTGGCAAATGTCGACATCATTCGACTTGAGGCTCGCGCGTACTCGACCCGCACTCACTTGGGGCTACCTCGACCGCCCAATCACACCACCGCAATGGTGTTTCACCAGGTCGCGGAAATCCTCGAAGTCGCCGCATCTTTGCTGCTGAAACGACATAGCCAGCCTCTCGTTGATGAGCTCAACGAGCACGTCGATCGCCTGCAGAACGCGTATCGAGGAAGATCAACTACTAAGATCGCCGCCGCTACTCTGGGAGCCACTTTCGCGATCCCCCACGACCTAGGCGAAATTGTTCAAGACCACCACGTCCGACGCGAGCACCAGCGAGCGACTCGTCCGCTACGGCAACGACTGGCCGGGGCACTTAGATGGCGTAGCCCCTCCCTGAACCATGGCTTCCGAATGGCGACCGGCGTCGTTGTGGCCGAGGCAGTCGCGGTCGCACTCCAACTCCCCCACAGCTCGTGGGTGGCGGTTACCGCGATGATGCTCCTGCGCCCGGACGGCGGACCGACAGCACCCCGGATCCTCATGCGAGCGATTGGCGTGAGCGTCGCGGTCGGCGCGATGATCGGTGTCCTGTGGGTCGCTGACGGGTCCACTCAACTCATTCTCGTCTTCACCACCATCGCGGTGATCGGGACCTACTCCGTCGTCGCCGTCAACTACAGCGCTCAAACGGCCCTGACGACGATGAGCATCGTGTTGATGCTGTCGTTGAGCTATTCGGATCCGACGGACTTGGTGTTTGCCCGCTGGATTGATGTCATTGTCGGATGCGTTATCGGGACGATCTTCGCCTTCGCCTGGCCACTGTGGGAGCGGGTATCGCTATTGAATGACACCGCGACCTACGCCGATGCCGTATCCAAGTGGCTACGCACTATCTCGGTGGCCGCCTCGACCGAGCCCGATGCCCGCGTCAAGGTAATGGCCGACATGAGGGAGGCCAGTTCTCAGGCGCGCGATGCCCGCCAGGTCGCCGATGCGACCTTCAACACCGCCTTACTCGAACCCCCCTCGATGAATGCCGATGCCGGCAGCGTTGGCGTGGTGATGACCTGGATCCGCCGTAGTAGCGACGCTGCCGTCACGGCCGAGACCATGTTGCGTCACGAGGCGCCCGGCAATGAGCTAGCTGTCGCCCTAGCGGAAGCTGCCGCCCACGACCTGGCGAAGACCGCCAATGTCTTGCGGACCGGCTCAACCGATCACAAGATCCCCGAGGAACTGCTCGCGACCGCGACGGCCACTCGCGCAACGATTGATCGCCCCGATGACCGAGTGACCAGTGTTCTCGCGCGCTCAGAACTCTCCGCCAGTGCAGCGCTACGGGCCAGCTACCGGGTGGGATCCGGCCAGCCAGAGAGCGACTCTGGGCGCAAGAAGGGAAGTGACTACACCTCATGAGCCGAATGTCGACTGACCCACCCACCTCGGACGTGCAGATTCCTTCCCGAGGCCAACAGCTTTGGCGTGCCGTGCGCGCCCATCAACCCTCCAAATCGAGCTGGCCCTCGGCCCTTCGGCGCGGATTCCTCGTCGCCGTGCTGGTCGCGGTCGGCGCCCTCACTGGTGAGTTTGTGACGGCATCGCTCATCGGGATGGGCGCCCTCAATATGGGGCTCGTTGATGAAGCGGTTCCACGTAAGACTCTGACTCGCACCCTTCTTTCGGTGGCCATCCTCGGTGGATTCATCGCCTTCGTCGCATCGGCGCTCGCCGGCACCTGGTGGACCGTCGCGCTTCTTGCAGCGTTGGCCTACCTTTCCGGCGCCATCGGGAGTTTAGGTCTGATTGCCTTCAATACAACGTTCATGACGCTGGTGATGGCGGTGCTGTTCACCAACGACCCTGGAGATGTTGACAACTCACTGCGACTGGGAATCCTCGTACTGATCGGTGGATTGCTGCAAGCAGCAAGTTCCATCATTGCCTGGCGCTATGACCGAGATGCTTCGCTACGACGCAAGCTCTCTCTGAGCTTCGATGCGCTCACAGATCTAGCCGAGGTCGGCGGTGATGTTCAAGACAGTCAAGAACGTAGAAACGACCAACACAGCCAAGCCTTCATTCGCATGAATGCGGCCGACAAGGAACTCGCGGCCGAACGAGCTATCGCCGATGCGGGCCTGCGCCCGGCGCGCGCGGATCTGTTCAACGCTGTCGTTGCCGAGTTGAACTGGACCCGCCTATGTCTGACGACGTGGTTGACGAGCGGGCATCCAACTCCCGCTCGACGCGAGCAGGTCCAGGCTGCTTTGGTCGATGCCGCCTGGCACCTCCATCACCACGCGCGGACAGTCGTCCCAGCTGCCACATCCGCCACACCAGCCACACCCACCGGTTCCCCAGACCCAGCATGGACAACGTTGGTTGACCAACTGGCGAAGCTCCACCAAGCCACTCACGAGTTGCGCGCGCAGGGTCTGACGAGCGCATCCAAACAGGAAGACGACGCTGCCACAACCATGCCGCCCGCCGCGCAGAGAATTCAGACAGCGTCGAGGGCGAGTCCGGGAGCGGATGCCGAATCCAGTAACTCACTGAGCCGGATTGGGCGGCTCCTATTGCCGTCCTCTCCCACGTTTCGACAGGCAGTGCGGCTCACTCTCGCCGTGATCATCGCCCAGTCGATTGCCGTCGGCTTCGATCTCGAGCGTGGATACTGGCTACCCCTGACCGTGGTGATGGTCGTCAAACCCGACTTCACCACGACCCTGATCCGCGGATCGCTTCGTATCCTTGGCACCATCGCCGCCGTTCTCCTCATCGGGTTTCTGCTCGAAGCCACCGGAAATCCGCAGTGGCTGATGGTGATCTTGCTGGCCGTATTTGCCCCGCTGACGATGCGATGGATCAGCGCGAACTATGCGTTCGGTTCCTTCGCGATCGGTACTAGCGTGCTCGTGCTAATCGAGGCGGGTAGCCCCGAGGGAGCGACCATCATTTTGCGCCTAGAGAACACCTTGATGGGTGTCGCCATCGCGATTTTTGCCTACCTCATCTTCCCGTCGTGGAGCGGCAATCGGCTCCTACCAGCGCTCACCACGATGATCGAGACTCAGCGCGCCTGGACCGCGCAAGTGCTCACCGGACTCCTGAACGGTCAATCCGACGCGCAGGCGTCACGAAGCGCCGGACGGAATTCTCGCGACGCACTTCTCGCTGCCCAACCCCTCGTGGACCAGGCAAACCTTGAACCCCACCGCGCCGCCTGCGATCCCAACGCCGCCTTCTCGCTGATCTACGCGTGTCACCGCGCCGCAGTCGCGACTCTCGCGCTTGAGGTCGTGACTCGCCAACCGCTTGCGCTCAGAGACCACGAGAGAGTTCACCAGACCGTGAACCGAATCGATGATGACCTCACCAGCGCCAGTGAGCTCATGTCCCAAACTGTTGGTGAACCCATAACCTATCGGCGGCCAGGTGCCATTGCCCCACTGCCGACGGTGACAAGTCAGGCGCCGGTAGAACCCGCGCCGCTAGCCCGGATTGATGCCGCTGAACTGACGGATACGGCTGCGCAGAACGCGATCGATGCTCTCGAGAAACTCGTGACGGCCGCGTCGACAACAGTGGTGGCGGCAGGTCGGATTCAGTCGGGCGGTTGAGTCGCAGGCAAGGTCACGGGCGGCGACTCAGATGAAGCTTTCGGGCAAGACGAGTGATTCATTGGGCGTAATCGACTTCCAATGGCCAGACTAGACGCCATGACGAAATCGGAATATCCACCTATCGCTGACCACGGGCTCATCGGAGACCTCCAGACTTCCGCCCTCGTGGGGCTGGATGGGACTATCGGCTGGTTCTGCTCCCCCCGATTCGATTCACCGTCGATCTTCGCGTCATTGCTGGATGCCGAACGTGGCGGGCACTTCAAGCTGACGTGCGCGGCAGAAGGCGCCGTCGTCAAACAGCTCTACTTCGTCGATACCGCGATTCTCATCACCCGCTACCTCACCGCCGATGGTGTCGGCGAGGTCATTGACTTCATGCCGATCCACAATCCCGAAATATCGAGCGATATTCACCGCATTGTTCGAATCGCTCGCGTCGTCCGCGGGACGGTCACGTTCACGATGGAATGTGCCCCGCGCTTCGACTACGGGCGCGAGGATCACGACCTGATCCTTCAAGACCACCATGCCCTCTTTGAGACACCCGATCTTGAGGTATCCCTTCATACCCAGAAGATGCTGGACCACTCGCAAGGCAAAGAACTACGCAACGGGGTCGCCCACCAAGAATTCACGCTAAGTGAGGGCGAGGTTTCTGGCTGCATCTTGAGCACCGGTCCGATTGGCACGACTGCCGGTGCGCTATCCGTGCCGCAGGTTGTCGATCTACTTGAGAAGACGATCCGGTACTGGCGCGACTGGATCTCGAAGAGCACGTATCGCGGGCGCTGGCGTTCGACGATCAGCCGCTCTGCGATCACCCTGAAGCTGCTCACCTACGCCCCCTCCGGCGCCCTCGTGGCCGCACCAACGGCGGCTCTACCCGAACAGATCGGCGGAGAGCGCAACTGGGACTACCGCTACACCTGGGTGCGAGACGGGTCCTTCTCTGTTGGCGCCTTGATGGAGCTCGGGTACAGCGACGAGGCCGCCGCCTTCCTCAAGTGGCTGATGCTTCGCGTGCTCACCGGACTATCCGACAACGACACGGGTGATGGACCACTGAAACTGATGTATCGAATCGACGGCTCCCCCGATTTGCATGAGTGGGAGCTAAAAAACTTGCGCGGCTACGAGGGATCGAGCCCGGTCCGCATCGGGAACGGCGCAGCCGACCAACTCCAGCTCGATATCTACGGCGAGGCGGTTGAGGCGATCTATCAGATCGTTACTCATGGTCGCTCGATCTACTACGAGGTCTGGGACGCCATGGTCAAAACCCTTGACTGGCTCGCGCAGAACTGGGACCGACCAGACGAGGGAATTTGGGAGACCCGCGGCGGCCAAAAGGACTTCGTGTATTCCCGTCTGATGTGTTGGGTCGCGTTCGACCGGATGATTCGAATTTCGCACGAGAAGGGTCTGCCCGGCCCCATCGATAAGTGGCGCGTGGAACGTGACAAGATCTACATCCAGATCATGGAGCGCGGCTACAACAAAGAGATCGGTGCATTCGTTCAGCACTACGACACCGACGTCCTGGATGCCTCCATCCTGAAGATGCCACTGGTCGGCTTCATCTCCCCCCGTGATCCACGCTGGCTCTCCACCCTCGACGCGATGGCCGAAGAGATTGTGTCCGACAGCCTGGTCTTCCGGTACAACCCGGAAGCCTCCCCTGATGGACTGGCCGGAGACGAGGGAACGTTCTCGCTGTGTACGTTCTGGTACGTGGACGCGTTGGCCAAGGCGGGCCGTCTCGCTGAGGCACGAATGATCTTTGAGCAGATGCTCACGTACTCCAACCACCTTGGCCTCTACTCCGAAGAGATCGGCTATACGGGCGAACAACTCGGCAACTTCCCGCAGGCATTCACGCACCTCGCGCTGATTAGCGCAGCAGTTACGCTCGACCGAGCGCTGGACACCGAACCGGTTGCCTACGAATCGCTGATCGGACTCGAGAACTCACAACGACCAGCAAAGCGGCGGCGCGCCAACGACAAGTAGGCGGCACGCGCGTGGCTAGTTAGTCAGCCTGGGGCATTGCGGTGGGACAGATTCCGCGTGATAATCAGCCATGAGCATCGATGACCCGGCCCCTGGCGCCAGTCACGACGTTCCGTTCGATCAGGTTCCGGCAGCGGGGCCTGAGGCGGAACTCGACCATCGATACGTAGAGATGCGCGGTGGGACGACCCTTCCGCGCACGTACCTCCCGCCAGCTATGGCCGGTGATCAACCCCAATGGATTCGCGTTGTCGCGCTCGTTGTCATCGCGATGTTCCTCGGGGCGACAGCGGCCGGCGTCTGTCTGACGTACGGCCCACCAGTCTTCGGCTAGCTTTCTCCCTTGCGAGGCTCACTCGCTAGGGCAGCGTCTTCTTCTTACCGCCCACTGCCTTCGCCGCTTTCACCATGTCCTTACCGACCGAGGTGCCTTCTGCTGGTCTGACGATCCATGTCGTTCCGGCCGCCACAATCACTGTCTCACCAGTGGACTCCGCTTGACTGCGGAGCTGATTGAGTCCAGCAGTAGCATCGTTTTGGGTGGAGTAAGCAAGCACGAGGTAGCCCTGCGCCCCGAGATTACATCGCGCAGCACTCGACGGGACCGGGGATGCACCCCGCGGCGGGTTTTCGGAGGAAATATTGGTGCACGTCAATGATTGGGCGATCCCGTTCGCGGACGCATTCGTCGTGGGGACCGGAGTTGGCGTTGCCGACGTACGAGTGGCCGTTGGCGCTGCAGTCGTCGCAGACGGGGTGACGCTTACCGACGGCGTCGGCACGTCGCTGGTCTCACTGGCGCTAGGCGTCGACGAGCATCCAGCGAGAGCGAGCAAAAGAGTAGCCGAGGAAGCCAGCAGGATCCGTTTCATAACCCAACGCTAACGGTCGAACGGGTGCACATCCGGTAACGCACGTCGCGCGCCGTGGCGGATTCGCCCGGCGACCATCGGACACCGATCGCCTAGCGGTGGACCAGCCACCAGTAGCCGGCGATCGCGACGCCGCTGCCGATAAGCAGAAAAACCGCCACGATGATTCCAGTCGGCACACGCTTAACCGTGTCCACTGCTGACTTCGTCACGTCTTGTGCCCGCCGGAATACCCGTTCGGCCCAGACGAACTCGCTAGCCAGCACGGCAAGAGCAGCAACGATGAAGGGAATAGTGAACGGTCCGGGCAAGATGACGAGCACACCCCCGATGGCGAGCAACGTGAACCCGATAAGTAGAACTGCGGATTTACGTAACGGGCCGGGAACTCGTCGCCATCTCGCCCACAAGTCATCCCTGAGCTCACTCACTGTCATCACCTCGGTCCGCTGACATCTCACCCAATCTGTTCGACATTCCTGCCCGCACAATAGTTCCCCATAGCAAGAGCGCTAGCTACTTGACCGTCAGACCGCCATCCAATGATCGTTAGCCGACCATGATGGGCGCGCAGATTGCCCACCCATGGGCACTGACGACGAGGGTATTTGACTCCATAGCTGTCAGCGGGTCGCTGGCGATCAACTCGAACGGCGACGACAGCTGAACCTCCCACGATTCGTCCGCGAGATTCAACGAGACCTCAAGGGACTCCCCAATAGCGCTCGTCCGGAATCGAAACCGTTCATTCGTCAGTTCAACCGTCTCGGTTTGGGCCGTATGCAACCACCGGTGGCGACGACGTAGCCCGATCAGCTCCTCGTGAAGTGCTAGGTGCTCTCGGCCGAATGGCGCTAGGTCCTGCGGCTTAGCGGGGAAGGTCGGCCGGATCTCATCGTCACCGCCGAACCGTTCCTCTTTCACACCTCGAAACGCCTGCTCATCTCCGTAGTAGACGCTGGGGGTCCCGCCGACTGTCGCCAACACGACGAGGGCGTGCGGTAGGTGGCGCTCATCGGTCAGTTTGCTCGCGATCCGGGTCACGTCGTGGTTACCGAGGAAAGTCATCGGGACAAAGCTCGCGAGGTACTCATCGTGTCGCTCCAACGACCACGCCAACTCGAAGAAGTTCGCGTCGTTGATTGAGCTCCAGATTGCCTTCCACAGTTCGTACTGCGTGACCGCATCAAATCCTGATTGCTCAACGATCTCGGTGTAGTCGCCGTGGATGACCTCACCGATAAAGTACGCCTCCGGATACCTGTCCCGGACCCCCGCAAGCACCTTCGACCAGAACTGTGGATCGACTGCGTAGGCAGCGTCTAAGCGCCACCCGTCTGCGCCCTTCGCGAGCCAATAGTTCATCACGCCGGTGACGAGTTCGACGACTGCTGGATTGTCATGGTTGAGCTCAACGAGGTCGCCGTGGCCTTCAAACGCCTGGTAGTCCGGCACTGTGCCCGGTGCCCAATCCGAGGGCCACGTGAGGTGGAACCAATCCGCATACTCCGACGCAGCGCCCAGGGAAATCACCGACTGGAACGCAACAGAATCGCGACCGACGTGGTTAAAAACCCCGTCAAGCAACACCCGCAGACCTTTGGAATGCGCGGCGGCGATCAGCGAATCGAAGTCGGCTTCGTCCCCAAGCCGGGCGTCAATGCGCAGGTAGTCGACGGTGTCATAGCCATGGCTAGACGATTCGAAGATCGGACCCAACAGTAGGCCCGAGGCACCCAGTTCGACCGCGTACTCTAGCCACTGTTCGATGTGACGCAAACCGGCCCGTTGAGTGCGGTCACGGCCGCTCATATCGGCACCGGTGAATCCCATCGGGAACACCTGCCACCAGATGACGTCCTTAACCCACGATGGTTCCTCAGGTCGCGGTTCGGTGGCCCGTCGCTCGGCGTGCGTTGGCTCGGCTCGCTCATCGACCATGTGTAATCCCCTACCTGCTCGCCAAACTCTCGATCTACTTGCGACATCGTGACTCTCGCAGAGTAATCGTGGCAGATATCGGACAGTATTGGCGTGTGGAACGACCAAGCGTGACTGTCACTGACATTGAACGTATGGCGGATAAGACGCTGCTGTCCTACGGCCCAAACACGAAGCGAAAGTATTCAGCCTTCTGGGTCCTGCTCCTGCTCGCGGCAGTTATCGCCGGCGCTGGCGTTGTGCAGGACTCAACAGCCACCGTCATCGGAGCGATGATCGTCGCACCGCTAATGACGCCGATTCTGGGAACAGCCTTCGCTTTCGTCTTAGCGGACCGCTACCGAATGGTTCGTTCCGGCCTGGTCGTCATTGGGGGCGCCGCGCTCGTCATTGGTGTCGGCTATCTGTTCGGCGTACTCGGCCTGTTGGACACCGACGTTGTCGGCAACTCCGAGGTAGCCAGTCGTGTTAACCCCGACCTCTTGAACCTGATCGCTGCACTTGCGACCGGTCTCGTTGGCGCCTTCGCCCTCGCGCGATCCGACATCGCCGACACTCTTCCTGGCGTGGCAATCGCTATCTCTCTCGTCCCGCCGCTGGTCGTGGTCGGCCTGACCTGGCAGGACGGGTTTCACGATGACGCCCGCGGCGCGCTCCTACTCTTCCTCACCAACCTCACTGCCATGATCTTCACGGCCACCATAGTGCTGTTGCTCTACGGAGTACGCGAGAAAGCCAAAGAGGCAGGGTTCGCGGTTGGCCGTCTCACCGGAAGAAGTCTGGCGGTCGTCGTGGCAGCCGTTGTCGTCGTGTCAATACCATTGGCCCTCGGGTCAGCCCAGGTATTTGTCAACAGCTACATCCAATACACCGCAGCGCCCACGGTTGATAAATGGGCTGCGGCTGAAGACTGGACGATTACCGACTACAACATGAATAAAGGAGTCTTGCGCATCACAGCGTTGGGAGCACCCCCCAAACCTGGCGTCGAATCCTTGAGAACGGCCCTCGATGATGCTGGATTCGAGGCGTTAGACGTCGAGGTCGAGTTGATCGTGGGTGGAGCTCAGACGATTCCCGGCACCAAGAGTCGCTCGGGCTGAGGCTGCCTCCCCCTTGCGCAGGCCGAACTGGTTTGGCTCATGTCTGACGTTGGCACTGGACCGCAGTGATGGCAACGGTGTCGATGATGTCGGCGACCGTCGAACCACGCGACAGGTCGTTGATTGGTTTACGTAGCCCTTGCAGGACCGGCCCGATCGCGATCGCGCCAGCGGAGCGTTGCACCGCTTTGTACGTGTTATTGCCCGTATTGAGATCCGGAAAGATGAAGACGGTCGCTCGACCGGCAACTTTGGAGCCGGGTAGTTTGGTGGCCGCCACTCCTGCATCGATCGCGGCGTCATACTGAATCGGTCCCTCAATCAACAAGTCTGGTGCCCGACTACGAGCGATTCGGGTCGCCTCGCGAACGCTGTCAATGTCGCCGCCGGTCGCCGAGTCACCCGTTGAGTAGGACAGCATCGCGACCCGCGCTGGAATCCCGAACGCCTCTGCCGTCGCCGCCGACGAGATCGCGATGTCTGCGAGTTCGGTCGGCGTCGGAGTGGGGTTGACCGCGCAGTCGCCGTAAACAAGAACGCGGTCGGATAGGCACATAAAGAAGACGCTAGATACAACGGAGACCCCGGGGGTCGTCTTGACGATCTGCAGCGCCGGACGGATGGTCTCGGCCGTGGTGTGACTTGCGCCTGAAACCATCCCGTCGACAATGCCGTTGTGGACCAGCATCGTGCCAAATACCGAGACATCCGCCACCAGATCGTGAGCGACTTCCTCGGTCATTCCTCGGTGGCGACGCATTTCGTAAAGTTGGAGCGCAAATCCGTCGCGCAAATCCGTCTTGACGGGATCGATCACGTCGGCCGCATCAAGATGAATCCCCAGGGTTCGAGCCTGTTCCCGAATCTCTTCGACATTGCCCAGAATCGTCAACTCACAAATATCGCGCTGCAGAATTTGGTCGGCCGCGCTCAGCACGCGTGCATCCGAACCTTCCGGAAGGACGATCCGTCTTTTATCCGACTGCGCCTGATGCAGCAGTCGGTTTTGGAACATTAGCGGCGTCAGGACACTGGATTCGGCTAGCTCGATTCGTGAGGCGAGGTCGTCGGTGTCAACATGAGTCTCAAACAGGCCGAGAGCCATCGCGATCTTTCGATCGTCGGAGGCTCGAATCTCTGGTCGCAGTTCCGCTAACTGGGTCGCCGCATGAAACGTGTCGAGGTCGGTCTGAAGCAGCGGTGTCGATGGCCCGGAGAAGCCGCCGACGAACTTCAGGAGGGCCGGATCGGCAACCAGTCCACCCGTCAACATGACCCCGGCCACGGGTGGCAGCGCATCGGAGAATCTGGCCGCTAAACCAGCGAGGATCACGTCCGTTCGATCCGCGGCGGCAACCAGCAAGGTGTCCGGCTCGAGTCCGGCCAACATATGCGGTGCCGTCATCGCCGCGATGTTGATGGCCCCCACATCCCGGTCTAGTGACGCTTCGGATCCGAGGATCATCTCGGCTTGCACATACTCGGCGGCCTGGCGAACGGTCGGACGCAGCATCCTGGGCTCTTCGGGAAGGAACCATACGGGGGCGCCTAAGTCCTTCAAGGCCTGCGCGAGAATCTCCTGCTGGCCCGGTACCACCCGGTTGACGACGTAGCCGACAACGGCCACATCGCTTTCCGTGAGCGTTCCGTGCGCCGTATGCAGCGCCCCGCTGATTTGATCAGGTCGATGATTATGCGCGCGACTCACCACGATCACTGGTGCCGCCAGGTTCTTCGCGAGCCGCTGGTTGAGTTCGAACTCAAACGCCGCACTGGCGCCCGTGTGGTCGGTTCCTTCCACCAGGACCATCTCGCAGGTGGCCGCGAGAGCGTCAAATCGACTGAGGATTCGACTGATGATCGCCTCAACATCGGATGCGGTTCCGACCTGGCGAGCCTGATCGCTGGACACCCCAAACGAAGATTCATAGGACTGATTGAGCGCGTAGCGGGACCGCATCAACTCGATCGTCGCGTCCGGCACCTCGCTTTGACGGATCACCGGACGGAAGTATCCAACCCGGTCTAACCGCCCCGAGAGCATCTCCATCAAACCGAGCGAGACGATCGATTTGCCGCTCTCAGGTTCCATCGACATTACGTACAAGGCCCGAGTCATTACCGGCTAGCGTATTGCCCGCGCGCAATAGGAAGCTCACCTTGGTAAAAACTTTCGATGAATCACTCAAGTCTTCCCGAATACCTGCCGATCTCGCCATAGCGAGTTGAGCCCCCAACCTGAAGGCGCGATCAATGACAAATCCCCTAGCGAGTCGAACTAAACGCCTTCGAGGTGGATCGCTCACGCCGGTTGCTGTCCTCGGTGTGACCTCAGTACTTGCACTCACCAGCCTGGCTGCTGCGCCAGCAGCATTTGCGGACAGCTCGCACTGGATTGGCGAAGACGGCGAGGCTGTGGGTCCGGCTGTCCCTGGGCCTCGATCGACGTACATCGGAACAGTGGCAGGAACGACGGTCACCGCCCCCGCGTGGACAACACCCACACGTCTGACTGCCGGTTGGGCCTATAGCAACGGCGGCGCACACCGGGCCTGGGATGTCGGACTTCGGCTCGGTACGCCGATCTACGCCCCTCGATCCGGAATCGTCATCGGCCTTAATGATGGGGTCGCGAACAATCGCCCTGGCTTCAACCCTGGGTCAAACTCACCATCTAACTGGGTGCTGGTGTGCCACACCGTGCGCGGCGAACAGATCTCTAGCTATTGGCAGCACCTCTCCCCCGGGATTCCGCTGACAGTCGGGCAACGCGTTAGCGGTCCCCGAGTCGGCCCGGACGGTCAAACAATCCCCGGTACCGGAACTCAACTGGCGCTATCGGGGAACACAGGGAACAGCACTGGCCCCCATCTGCACCTCGCGTCGTTCAAAGGCTGCGCGACCCCGACCATCGGCGGGAACAGCACTCCGGCCGCCTGGAGTCGGTACAACTACTTAAGCAAGCCCGAGACGTTGTACTACGAACCATCGAGAATCTGGGACCGACCGGTGATCGACGCCAAGACCCTGAAGAAGGTCACGAAGGCCGGCGGTCGGGCTATGGAAGTGCGCAAGTTCCGTCAGGCAGTTCTAGCACCGTCAAACGGTAAGCGCGCCAACGCGAACTTCCGCCAACTCGTCACGTCGACAAAGGCATCCATTAACTGGCCCAGCCGTGGCGGAGTGCCGAAGCGGAAGTTCTTACAGCGACTCGCTGCGACGACCGAGAACTTCGGCGTCAAATAGGCGATCTCATATTTGGACGCATTTTTCAGTCGAACGCCAGATGGCCAATGTGACCTCGACTACATCAATTCGCGATATTGGAGATACTCGATCGGCTTGGCTAAACGTTGACCAACATCTGCACCAGCCATAGACGGCCTGGCGCCTTGTGAGCTTGTGAATCCGACACCCTTGAATCACACCGCGTAACTAGCACCTGTACGCGTACTCGATTCGAAGGCAGTCTCCCCATGTCGCCACATCGTCTACGGACAAAGCCCCTCCTTGTCTCGTCAGCCGCTCTCGCCGTTGTTGTCAGCGGCCTGTCCCCCATCGCTGCTCAGACTGCGATCACCCCCGGTGCCAGTGCCGACCACGGACTTGTGCCCCCCGGCGAGGTCAGCGGTCCCGCCGCGGACGAGGAGTTCGGCGTTGACGGAGAAGCGACTCTGCCGTCGGTCCCGATGGACCGTAGTAGCTGGGTCGGTAAGAGCGCGGGCGCAACCGTTGCCTCCCCGTCGTGGACCAAAGCCGCCCGACTGACAGCGGGCTGGGCATACAGCAATGGCGTCGCTCACCGAGCGTGGGATGTCGGGGTATGGACCGGCACGCCGCTCTATGCACCGCGAGATGCAGTCGTCATCGGAACCAACGACGGGGTCGCCAATAACCGGCCCGGCTACAACCCCGGATCAAACTCACCATCGAACTGGGTCTTGCTGTGCCACACCGTCCGCGGCGAGCAGGTCTCGAGCTACTGGCAACACATGTCAGCAGGAATTCAGGTGAGCGTTGGCCAAACAATCAGTGGGCCACAGATGGGTTCCAACGGCAAACCGATTCCCGGGACGGGAACTCTGCTGGGCAAAAGCGGGAACACGGGCAACAGCACTGGTCCTCACCTACACCTGGCCACTTTCAAAGGATGTGCTCCCGTGCAGGGCGCCGGCAACTTCTCGGCGGCCGCTTACAGCCGGTACAACTACCTAAGCAAGCCGTGGACTCTTACATACGAGCCGTCGCAAGTGTGGAAGCGCCCGACTATTGTCGTCAAGGAGCTCAAGGTCGCGGTCCGGGAGGGTGAGCGCTCAGCACAGGTGAAGCGGTTCCGCAAAGCAGCACTGGTCAACTCTCGCAACACAAAGGCGAACGCCGGATTCGCGCGACTCGTCAAGCGCAAGAAGGCCGAGATCAACTGGTCGTCTTCGGGCCCCAAGCCGGGGCGTAAGTTCCTGACGGCGATGGCAGAACAGACCGAGGACCTGGGTGTTCGCTAGTCAGACGTCGACACCTTGGCGCGCGATCCACTGGGTGAGAGGTGCGGGCATTTCGGCCGATCGGTCGCCCCAGTCGTAGACGACTGCTGTGCGGGCAACGACATCCGTCAGTGCACGATGTTCACGGCCGATGAACAGCCCGGCGTAGGAGACTAGGAACGTCACGAGGGCGATCGGCGTGACAAGGACGCGCACGATCGCTTGACGACCGAGTAGCGGACCCCCACCGCGCGAGACAATACGCAACCCCACCACGGCTTTGCCCACGGTGCGCGACGCGATCACCAAACTCCCGACGCTGTAGGTCATTGCCCAGACCAACAGCAGCAGGAATCCAACGAGCGTTTGTTGTGGGCTCAGGTTGCCCTCCCAGCCGAAGATTCGATTACCGAGGAACAGCACGAGCGTCGAGAACAAGGTGAAGAGGAGGAACACGATGCCGACGTCCAGGCTGAATGACAGCAGTCGACTCAACGGGCCGGCGTAGTGACCGGTGACGATGCCGCGACCGGACGTCGTAGCGGACGATTCGCCTGCATTTAGGAGCGCGGGACTTTGATCCTGCTTGGCGAAGTCACGGCCAACAACTCGCGCACTGAGCCGCATGATCACTTGATCGATGGCGACGATCTGGCGGCGTGCGACGTCAAGGACGGATCCGGCGACCTGGCCAGTACTGTCGCGAATTAGTTCCGGCACTCCGGCCCGATCAATGATCGACGTAACGTCAACCCGGTCCATCACGCGATCGATGTCGACCTGATCTGCCGCTGCATTTAGGTCTGTGTTGGCGATGAGCCTGTCCGTGTCAACGCGGTCCAGCAGGCGATCAGGATCGACGCGATCAAGAAGGCGATCTGGGTCGACACGGTCGAGAAGCTGGTCTGGATCGACGCGGTCCAACAGCCTATTAGGGTCCACGCGATCAAGAAGGCGATCTGGATCAACACGGTCGAGGAGCTGGTCTGGATCAACCCGATCGAGCAGAGCGTTGGGGTCGATGCGGGCGAGGAGCCCATCGATGTCGATCCGAGCTGCGATGGCATCAATATCGAGGCGCGCGACCAACTCGTCGAGGTCGACGCCCGCTAGAGCCTTGTTCAGATCGATTCGAGAAATCGCGTCGTCAAGGTCGATCCGCTCGATCAACCCGTTCACGTCAATTCGATCGATGACCGCGTCCACGTCGACCGATTCGACGACCGCGTTGACATCAACCGCCTGGGTCGCCACGTTCGCAACTCGACTCACTACAGATCGGCGACGACTCTGGCCAGCCGCCGCCACGAGCAAAAGCAGCATCGCGGTCGTTGCGTTAAGCCGGATGCCCATGTGGCCGACCCTAACGGCCGGACAGGCGTACGCGACCTAACGACGCACAATCAGCAGCGTGCTCCTACCGGCCGCTGATTGTGCTTGTAGTCGCAGGGTGGGGTTGGTGCTGCGGACGACCGCCCGGAATCGACCGTCCGCCTTCGGTTTAACAGACATCACCTTGCGACGTTCCGACTTGGTCTTCCGCAGGATTTTCACCGACCGGGTCTTCGGCCCGCTGACTCGGCCCTTGAGCACAACCTTTCCTTTGCGAACTTTGGCGACTCTCAGCGAAACCGGTGAGGAAACGCCAGCCGTAATCTGACCACCGAGCGCTGGCACCTCGTTCCCGGATGGCGGGCCCTCGTCTGATGGACCGCTAGGAGCGGGACGTGCCGGGGCCGGCGCAGATGGCGGCGCAGATGGCGGCGCAGGTGCCGGTGGCACCGGCACATTCGGCGTCGTGCCCGCGCCAGCCGACCGCAGAAGGTCCCATTGGCCGGTCTGCTCCGTCCCGATCATCCATTGTGCGAGGCCGGCGATACCAAAGTCCTTGGCGATCTGCCAGCGGGCCAGGGTGGTCTCGGCATCTGGCAGCCAAGCGCTACGGGTCAGGGTGCACTTGCCTGCGTTGTATGGCTCGGTGTAGCTCCGATTCCTCTCTTGGCTCGCGGGATCCCTCACCCATTGGTCGGTGAAGGTCACGGAGTTGGTATTCATCGTCCGCCGCAACGCGGTGCGCTCGCCCGACGTTGTGGGGCACCCAACGCCAACCGCGCTCGTCACCCAATCCCGCCCATACGTCGGCGTTCCCAGGAAGACTTTATTGCGGTCTACCGCATCGACCGCATACCCGAGCAGGCCTCGGACCCACGACAACGGCCCACCGATTGACCCGGCGGTTGACCATGAATAGTCGTACGCCATGATCCGTAGTTTGTCGATATGCGGGCCGATTTGACGGAAGGCGTAGACCCAGTAGCCAGTGGTGTCGGAGTACATCGGAGGGACCGATACGGCCAGGAGTTTGCCGTTGGCGCGGAGCGCAACTGACAACTCGGTGATGAAGGCGACCCAAGACGGTTTGGTACCCGTCCAGCTTGCCTGGCCGTCGCTGAAGGCGAAGGTTTCGAAGTCAAGGTCGATCCCGTCGTAGCCGCCCGACTGGACAAGGTTCGAGATTTGTCGGACCAGCGCTGTTCGTTTCGCCGGTGCCGCCAGCACGCCAGCGAGGTAGCGGGTTCCTGTGCTGTCGGTAATCGAGGGAAGAACCTCTAGCCCCGCGCCTTTCAGTGACTGGGTGACCGACGATCGACTCCCTGAGCTAATCCAGGTCTCCTCGATCCTCACCGTACTCGACGTGGACCCGTCCGCGACAGCATCGAACCAGAATGGCGACACATCGCTGAACAGATCGGCATTAGCCAGTGCCCTGCCCGTCGCAGTCCCCAATGACCAGTACGGCAGCCACCCAGACATCGTGGGTTGTGCTTGGGATGCTGACGAAGCGCCCGACGCTGCCAAAACAGCCGCTGAAACAGCGACCGGACTGGCTGCGGTAGCAGCAGAGCTACCAACGAGCGCACCACTGACGATGAGACTCGCCGTGGCACATGCCGCGATCATCCGGCGGCCGATAGCGATCGACACGACATGCCTCCAACCTGGGTTCTCCTCGGGCTGCGCGTCTTGCGGCCCATGGTGCGACAGATTTCGCGGTACACCTCTGCACCCTCTACATCGGCGCGATCAAGGAAGTTCCGTAGGGTCGATTTCGACCAATCTCAACCTGGCGACCGGGGAAGAATCGCAATTCGCGCCTCGCTCACCTACGATCGCTAATCGTGAGCTCAAACGACGGGATGACATCAGACCTCTCGCCCAACACCGTGCTCGATCTGAATGCCATTCAGCGCACGTACCTCGGCTACACGCGCACCGTGCTGGCAATCCTGCTCCTCGGTATCGCCCTGTTGGTATTTGAAATACGCGAGACGCGGTCCATCATTATTTCAGGATTAATCGCAACACTCTTCGGTGCCGGGGTGTTCGCCATCTGGTTTGCGCGTTCCCGACTTATTCGGATTCAATCCGAAGTACTTATAGGCAAATTCGCGACGGATCGGGTCGGTCCCGGAATCCTCGCATTTATGCTTGCGCTCCTTCTGCTGTCCGCGATCGTCTTTGTCGCCCGTTGACACGCGCCTGATGTGCCAAGACTGGTACTAAGTAGCCCATGGGAATCCGGAGTGCCCCGAAGGAGAACACGGGTAGCCGTGCTCGAGATCATCTGGCGAACGAACGTACCTACTTGGCGTGGATCCGGACAAGCCTCGCGGTTGTCACGATCGGTATCGTGATCGCCGAGGTCCTTCCCCCGGGTGAACGGCTCCCAATCCACCTACCCCTCATCCTGCTGGGGTTTGGCGTCGCATTGATGGGCTATTCCTTGGCTTCGTACTATCTACGGCTGAAGGATCTCGAAATCGGAAAGTTCGCCTCGGACCGAGCGGGGCCGATTCTGTTGTCGGCGATGCTGGGAATCGTCGTAATTATCGGAGTGATTCTCATCCTGCTCTGATCTCTTTGTCGCTGCCGAAAAAGCGACGCGCTCACAGGTTGTTTGTAGAGTGCTTCACGTGACTGATCCACAGTGGACGATTCGTCCGGCAGAACCGCAAGACACTGACGAAATCTACGGCCTCATCGTCGATCTCGCCGAGTATGAGCGGGCCGCCGAGCAGGTCGTGGCAACTCCGGCAATGGTTTCGGATTCTTTGTTCCCGCGCGATCGCGAACCTGCGCTGTGGGGACACGTTGTCGTTGACCCAACGACCGGGGACTTGGCCGGAATGGTTCTGTGGTTCCTCAACTACTCGACATGGGAAGGCACGCACGGAATCTACGTCGAAGATCTGTATGTGAAGCCAGCTGCCCGCAGCCACGGACTCGGGCGCCGCCTACTCGCAACGCTTGCCACCACGTGTGTCGAACGCGGCTATGGCCGCCTAGATCTGTCGGTCTTGGATTGGAACACCCCGTCTATCGACTTCTACAACCACAGCGGCGGTGAGCCGCAAACTGACTGGATCGGATATCGATTCGGTTCCGACACGTTGCGGTCCCTCGCCTCAGGTCGGTAGTACCTCGGAGATCGCCGCGCCCACTGCTTCAGCTTCCAAGAGGAAGCCATCGTGGCCATAATCCGATTCGATCTCGTATAGCCGCGACGCCGTGGGGATCAACTCGACGAGTTCTTGTTGGAGGTGGATCGGGTAGAGCCGATCAGAAGAAATTCCGGCGATGACGACGGGCACGTCAACACTCGCGAGTGCGTTAGCTGCCCCACCTCGACCCCGGCCAACATCATGCGTCGACATCGCGTCGGTATTGGACAAATACGTTCCCGCATCGAATCGCTGCGCCAACTTGTCCGCCTGATGGTCTAGGTAGGAAGTGACGGCGAATCGCCCAGCGCCCTGGGTAACTCCGGGTGCGTCATCGCTGAAGGCGTCCTCACCAACTTGGGACTGGTTGCCGAATCGTTGCGCGAGTTCGTGCTCCGTGCGATAGGTCAGGTGCGCAACCCGTCGGGCGATCCCGAGACCGGCGACTGGTGACCCGGCGGCGGTGTCGTAATAGTCGCCACCAGCCCAGTGGGGATCTGCGGTAATCGCTTGAATCTGTAGGGTCTGCGTCCCGATTTGATCTGCCGTCGCCGCTGCCCCGCATGCCAAGATCGCTGCGGCTCCGACGCGATCCGGGTAGATCACGAGCCACTCCAAGGCGCGTAGTCCGCCCATCGATCCACCAACAATCGCAGCGAACTTGTCGATCCCCAACGCGTCAGCCAGTCGCGCCTCAACCACCACTTGATCGCGTACCGTCACCCTGACCCAACGCGAACCCCACGGCTTACCATCGGGAGCAAGCGATGACGGACCTGTGGTTCCTTGACATCCGCCGAGGACGTTGCTGGCGATGACGAACCACTTGTCAGTATCGATCGCCTTACCCGGACCGACCACTTCTGACCACCAACCGGCACCGATATGGCCCGGTCCGGCGTCGCCGGTCACATGCGCATCGCCGGTGAGGGCGTGTAAGACCAGGACAGCGTTGTCGCCAGCAGCGTTTAGCTCACCCCACGTCTGATACGCAACGGTGACGGCGGGCAAGGACCCACCTAGGTCTAGCTCAATTCCTCCGACGGAGACGAACTTCCGTTCTCCGACAACGTCCCCTGGCCGCCAGTACGCACCGGGGCGCACTGGCGGCTGGGGATCGATCATGATGTGGCAGCGGCAAAGCCGATATTGAGGTCGGCAACGATGTCATCGATATTCTCCAGGCCAACCGCCAAACGAATGAGACCTGGCGTCACCCCTGCCGTCGCTTGTTCCTGCTCACTGAGTTGGGAATGGGTGGTTGATGCGGGATGAATGACCAGGCTTCGCACGTCTCCGATGTTGGCAACGTGACTGTGCAACACCAACGCCTCAACGAACGTCTTGCCTGCTTCTTCTCCGCCCTCGATATCGAAGGCCAGCACAGCGCCGGTCCCCTTTGGCGCGTACTTCTTTGCCAGGTGATTCCAGGTACTGCTCTCCAGGCCCGCGTAGTTGACGCTCTTCACTTGTGGATGCGCTTCGAGGAATGACGCCACCGCTTCGGCGTTCTGAACGTGGCGTTCGATCCGCAGGCTCAACGTCTCAAGACCCTGAGCGATCAACCAAGCATTGAACGGAGCGACCGCGCAGCCAAGGTCGCGGAGCAGTTGGACACGCGCCTTCATGATGTAGGAGACGTTCGCGCCAAATGCCGAACCGACGCCGAGGTCACGGGCGTAGACGAGCCCGTTGTAGCTCGGATCGGGCTCATTGAAGTTCTTGAACTTCTCGGGGTACTGCGAGTAGTCGAACGTGCCGCCATCAACGATGACGCCCGCAATCGCCGTGCCGTGCCCGCCCAGGTACTTCGTCGCCGAGTGCACAACGATGTCTGCACCCCACGCCAGTGGGTTGATCAGATAGGGAGTGGCGACGGTGTTGTCGATGATGAGCGGAACGCCGGCGAGGTGCGCAACGTTGGCGATCTCCTCAATATCGAGGATGTCGTTGGCCGGGTTGGAGATGGACTCGGCAAAGAACGCCCGCGTATTCGGCTGAACGGCGGCTGACCACGATGCCGGATCGTCTGGATTCTCGACAAAGCTGACGCTGATACCAAGCTTGGGCAGCGAGTAGTGAAAGAGGTTGTAGGTCCCGCCGTAGAGGCGTGGGCTGGACACGATGTGGTCGCCGGCCTCAGCAACGTTGAGGATCGCAAGAGTCTCGGCAGCTTGACCACTCGACACGAGCAGCGCGCCGACGCCACCCTCTAGTGCGGCGATCCGGTCCTCAACCGCGGCTTGGGTTGGATTCATGATGCGGGTGTAGATGTTTCCGAGTTCCTTGAGCGCGAACAGATCAGATGCGTGCGCGGTGCTTGCGAAGGTGTACGACGTCGTCTGATAGATCGGGAGGGCTCGCGCATTGGTGGTCGGATCCACCGTTTGTCCGGCGTGGATCTGCTTAGTCTCAAATGCCCAATCGTTGCTCATATGTCCGTAGCTCCATCTCAGGGTTGATGTGTCAGTGCTCTTGTGGTTTCTGTCGTTGTGATTTCTGTCGTTGTGATTTCTGTCGTTGTGATTTCTGTCGTTGTGGTTTATGTGGCGTGTACCCAACCCATGTCGTCTTCATCGACGCAGGGAGTGCTGATCGGAGTGCCAAATGCACGCGCGACGATAGTTGGGTGATACCCACTTGCGGCTCGATTAGAACCTGCGACATCGCATTCGTTGCATTGTCATGTGTTGACTCTCCTGATGTAGTCAGTGGCGTAGCGCCTCAGGTGACTTTACGACGTGGTTCCAACTTTGCCCCATAGTGGGTCAATTCCGAGTTCGCGCTATGTCGAGAATCCACTCCGGTACCACTGACCGGTAGCTGATCGCTACAGAGAGTGACCTATCTCCCATTCGGGCAAATCACCTGAAAACACCCACCCTCAATCGGAAAGCTGGCTTTTAGCAGACAGGCGGGAGAGGTGCGGTATTTCTCGATAGGACTCGCCGTAAGTTTTCTGGCAAATTTTCGTGTGCCGGACCGACCGACTAACCAAAACCTCACCCAAGAGCGATCGCCCGAATGTTTCACAACAATAAAATTTCTGGCTATCTGCGGTATTTCGGCTCAACTAAACCGATGTGCTGTCGATGTAACAGACCTACGAAGAATACCTGCTCGACCGAAGCCCGCGACACCAACGAATGGAAGCCCATGACGCAACAACTCCGGAATATCCTCGTCGGCACAGTTGCCACGTGCGTGGTTGGCGTGGGCATCGTCGGTACGGCCCCCGGAGCGTCTGCAGTCAGTTCCGTTCCCTCCGTCGTCTCTGCGCATGCGATCGCAGCCGTTCCCGCAGGTACGAAGGCTCCGAAGTTCCTCTCCTCCCACGCCCGGCTCGGCATCAAGAAGTCGAAGTCCGTCAAGCGCATGCAGCGCAAGCTCATCGCGAAGGGGACGGCAACCAAGGGCTTGCGCCGCGTTGGAGTCACCAGTTCCTACAACAACAAGACAAAGAAGTCGGTCGGCAAGTGGCAGCGCAAACTCGGATTTAGCGGCGCGGGAGCTGACGGCATCATCGGCCAGGCGAGCGCGACAGCACTCGGGCTCCGGTGGGTGGTCAAGGGAGGCTCATCAACAACGTCCGTGGTGAACTCCACGCCGATACCGGGTCCTAGTGGTGCGCTCAGCCCAAATCAGCTGAAGTCCGTCCTCACCCAAGTGGGATTTCGTGAGCCAAACATCCGGACTGCTTACGGAATCGCAATGCGCGAATCCCGCGGCTTCTCCGGCATCGCGAGCAAGCCAAATTCGAATGGAACCCAGGACCACGGGCTGTTTCAAATCAATGATGTCCATCGCTCGTACATCGACTTCACTAACATCTACGACGCCGTCTACAACGCTCAGGTCGCCTTCAACATGTCCAGCGGAGGAACGAACTTCAGTGCGTGGGGTATCGGAACCCAAGGGTGGGCCGGCACTCTCAAGAAGCAGTCCCCGGCCTACTGGCAAATGCTGCAAGACGAAATGGAACGGTTCAAAGCTCAGTACCCGGGATAGTTGACCCCGCTGGCACCCGTCGGCCTAGGCAAATGAGCCGGGCAAATGAGCGACCAGATCAGAGTGTGCCGAGGAAGGCGCCGAAGAACAGGCCGACAATTCCGACGATGGCGATACCTGCGCCCGCGGCACCCTTGTCCGGCCCTGAGTCGTCGTGCAACATTCCTAGGACGAGGACAACGGCCGAAATGAAGGCGACGACAACAGACAACCAGAACATCCTCGTACTCCCCTGACTACTACTAACGACGACTAATCGATTGACACGTAGCCCATACGGTAGCCAGCCTACGCACTGTCTGCACCTCGGCGGCGCCTACTAGCCAGGCCCATCGGGAAAGCTCGGCCCTCTCGTTGACCAACTTCGCAGACATTGCGACCCTCGTGGCCTTACGATCTGCCGGGTGAACACTGACGAAACATCCGCTGGATCCGACGACCAACCCGAGGAACTGTCCGACGAAGAGGCACGTGCGCGCCTTGGTGTAACGAACGCCGGCCTCGACCGGAAGAAGACCATTATTGGATCAATCGTTGCCGTCATATTCTTGGCGATCGTCTTCACCCGGGTCATCCCCCAAATCGGTAGCTATGCCGAGGCCGCCGAGTACATCCAGGCGATGACAGCGAGCGCCATCGTCGGGCTGGTCGCCATCACGCTGTTCTACCTCTGGGTGTACGGCTGGCCGTTCGTTGCCGCCACCCCAGGGCTTAAGTACAAGTCCGGGTTCATCGTCAACCAATCGGCCTTCGCTGTATCGAACGGCATTCCGGCCGGCGGTGCGCTCGGTCTCGGGCTGCAATATGCCCAGCTAACCTCCTACCGCGCAACCCCAACCGCAGCCACGGCCGCTATTGGCGCAACCGGCGTTTGGAGCATCTTCGTCACTCTCTTCCTTCCCGTAACCGGCGTCCTGGCCCTGACCCTCGGCGGCGACAGTGCCGGAAAGTACGTCGCCGCAGCCGTCATCGGCGTCATCGCCCTCGTCGTCAGCATCGGCCTATTCGCGCTGATCCTGCGCTCAGAAGAGAACGCAGTTCGGATCGGTTGGTTCGCCGACCGGGTCGTCAACGGGACCATCCACGTCTTCAAGAAGGACAAGAACGTCGACATGTCCGCCCAAGTGCTTAAACTGCGCGGCGACACCGTGGCATTAGTTAAGCGTAGATGGATCGTCATTACGATCGCTCAGATCGGTGTTTCGTGGAGCCAGTTCGCAATCCTGTATGTAGCACTGGTGGGCGTCACCGGAAGCTCAGGAACTATCCCCCTACTGACTGCCTACGGGTGCTGGGCGGTGTCTCAACTCGGAATCATGATTCCAATCACGCCCGGCGGGCTCGGCACCGTCGATGCTGTGCTGATCGCGTTGCTCACGTCAGTTGGAGTGGACAACGGGGCCGCAACCGCAGCGGATTTGGTGTGGCGCGCATCGTCCTACATTCCACAAGTCGCCATCGGCCTGATCAGCATCTTCTACTGGCGCTGGGATATCCGCAAACACGGACCAAAGGGTGCCAGCCCAGCGCCCACTCCGGCCTAATCAACCCGGCACCGAGCCCCAACCTACAGTGGGATTCCTCTAACATCGGACCGGAAGTCAACCGCAGTAAGGCCCGCCGTTTCCGGTGGACCCCGTCAGCAAAGGAAGCGCCCATGTCGATCGTCTCGGACATGCTCATCGGTGGCGAATGGCTACCCGGATCGAGCCGTCTGCCCGTCCATGATCCCAGCGACGGTAGCGTCATCAGTGAGATCGCGGTGGCAAGCGAAATCGAGTGTGAAGCGGCGGTAACGGCAGCGGCCGACGCTCAACCGAGTTGGGCCGCAACCGCTCCCCGCCAGCGAGGCGAGATCCTGCGCCGCGCCTTCGAGCTAATGACGGCCGAGGCCGAGTACCTGGCCGAGCTCATCAGCAAGGAGAACGGCAAAGTTCTCGCTGATGCCCGCGGCGAAGTCACCTACGCAGCGGAGTTCTTCCGCTGGTTCTCCGAGGAGGCCGTCCGTACCCCAGGCGACTACCGCGAGGCCCCCAACGGCGACAAGCGCATCCTCGTTACTCACTACCCAATTGGCCCAAGCCTGCTGATCACGCCATGGAACTTCCCGGCGGCGATGGCCACCCGCAAGCTCGGACCGGCATTGGCCGCCGGCTGCACAACGATCCTCAAACCTGCGACCGAGACCGCTCTGACCGCGCTAGCAATCGTCGACATTCTGCAGCGAGCGGGCGTACCAGCCGGAGTCGTTAACGTCATCCTGCCCCAACCGGTCGGCGAGAACATCAATCGCATCCTGCACGATCCTCGGATCCGCAGCCTGTCGTTCACTGGCTCAACTGCGGTGGGAAGCATCCTGCTGCGGCAGGGCGCCGATCGAGTGATTCGGTGCTCGATGGAACTCGGCGGTAACGCACCATTCCTGGTCCTGTCAGACGCTGATGTCGACGCAGCCGTGACAGGCGCGATGCTCGCGAAAATGCGAAACGGCGGGGCTGCGTGCACGGCAGCAAATCGGTTCTTTGTCGCGCGCAACGTCGAAGCCGAGTTCACGGAGAAGTTTGCCAGCGCGATGGGCAAACTACGGCTTGGTCCCGGTGTTCATCCCGATACGGATTTGGGAGCCCTCGTGTCGAACTACGAGCGCGACAAGGTCGCCGACCTCGTCTCCGATGCCGTTGCTGCCGGCGCGACGGCTGTTGTCGGTGGCTCCACGCCGGAGGGACTCGGAGCGTTCTACCCTGCGACGGTCCTCGCGGGTGTCGCCCAAGACGCCGCGATTCTCAATAGCGAAATCTTCGGCCCAGTCGCCCCAATCGTTACGGTCGATTCAGATGACGAGGCGATTGAGCTGGCGAACAATACCAATTTCGGCCTCATTAGCTACGTCTACTCCGGCAACCTGGGCCGAGCGCTGAAGGCCGCCGAGCGGATCGAATCAGGAATGGTGGCGCTCAATCGTGGAGTTATCTCAGACCCCGCTGCCCCCTTCGGCGGCGTAAAAATGAGCGGCCTGGGCAGAGAAGGCGGCTTCGACGGGATCCACGAGTTCCTCGAGAAGAAGTACATCGGTTTTGATCTCTAACTAGCCGTCTCGCGATTCAACAAGCGGCTTTGGCGGTCCGGCGGTTTCACGTGACTGGAAGAATTCGGATATACCCCAGAGGGTATAGTTAGGGGTACTTCTCAGCACTGACAGGAGCCCCTACCTGGAAGCCACTGAAACGACGACCTACTCGATGCCGCGTCTCGGTGATGCTGCGCCGGAGTTCACGGCGGTTACCACTCAAGGGGAGATCCACTTCCCGAATGACTATGTCGGCGACTGGGTCATACTGTTTAGCCACCCGACCGATTTCACCCCGGTCTGCACCACAGAGTTCATGACATTTGCTTCGATGTAGGACAAGTTCGCCAAGGCGAACACCAAGCTCGTCGGGCTCTCGATTGATGGCCTGTATAGCCACATTGCCTGGCTGCGCACTATCCGCGAGAAGATCACCTTCAACGGGATGAGCGATGTCGAAGTCACGTTCCCACTTATCGAAGACATCTCAATGTCAGTCGCGAAGAAGTACGGCATGATCCAAGACGGGGAGAGCAAAATCCAAGCGGTACGCGCCGTCTTCGTCATCGATCCGGCCGGAATCATCCGGACGATTATTTACTATCCACTGAGCCTCGGCCACAACTTCGACGAGCTCTACCGTGTGGTGATCGCCCTTCAAACAGCGGATGCGTTCTCTGTCGCCACCCCCGCTGACTGGCGCCCCGGCGATCGAGTCATCGTCCCTCCCGCCGGTTCTTGCGGAGTTGCCAAGGACCGCGTTGACGGCGCGGAAGAAGGCGTCGAATGTGAAGACTGGTTCTTCTGCACGAAGGACCTGCCCGAGCAGGAAGTCCTAGACCGCGTACTCGCGAAGGACTGACTGCGAGCAGCGCGACGCGGTGGGGCATGGGCCCCGATGGGGACCTGCCGCGTCGCGCTGGAGGATGCGCTATTTCTCGTTGGGAACTCTCGCTGAGGACAAGACCTTCAGCACGAGGCTAATTAGCACAATGTCGCAGAGAATCTGAGCCATCGTAAAGATCTTGGCATTCTGGGTAACCGGGGTGATATCACCGAGACCCAGGGTACTGAGAACTGTCAGCGAGTAGTAGTACGAATTGAGCATATCCATCGGCTCAGTAAACGACCCGCCATCCGCACCGCCGAGCACGCGATAGATGTGAGCGAAGATCGCTAAGAACAGCGTGCCTAGGACGATCAAGGCCTCGAACCAGGTCGCCTGTGGGTGGTTCGACGTCGCAATGCGTCGGATCTGGCGATTCAGGTACAACGGGAATACCAGAGCCAACCAGAAGACGATGAAGATGGTCTCGCCGATCAGGATCTGAGCTGCGCTACCACCGGCAAACGTAGGGGCGGCCGAGAACGCGACCAAGATGACGATGCTCGGGATCGCCGCCCCCAACAGGAACCCGGGGAAGTACCGCAAGATCTCAATCAAGGTCGGCACTCGCAGCCCACCGACGGTCGCGGTTGCGGAGCGGGCAGTGCCCTCGATAGCCGACGGTTCTGAGTTGGGATTCGCCATGTCATGACAATGCCCGAGTCGCCCGTTACAAGGCATCTCGAGCAGCCGACCCGGGTGGGGTAGTAAGCGGCATCACGTTTCTACTGTGCTTTCGCGGGAAGAACTACGACATGTCAGATCAACAACGCATGTCCGTGCCACAGTGGCGTGATAGCCCCACCGATCAAGCGAGCCCGTGGTCCAAGCTGACGAGCTGGATTGGCGCCCATCGCCCGCGATACCGCACGACCGAGCGCAGTTGGTTCGTCATGGCTGCGCTCGTATGCTTCGGTTTAGCCCTCTTCACTACTCCTGCACTGTTCGTCACCTTGGGGGTCGGCGCATCCGGCTTCGCTTGGTGGCGACGCGAGAGCGCCCGCCAAGGTGTTCTCAATACTGCCTTCGTCACGTTCTTTGCCGGCGTTGCTCTCGTGCTGGTTTCGGTCGTAATCTACGTCTTCCAAAACCTCTAAGTCCCCGCGCCGGAATCGCTTGTCGAGGCGCTGCCTAGAATCTGAAGGGTGACCGAACCCGAAAGCCGGGACATCGACCCGGAGCAGTCCAAGACCCTCCTTGAGCATCTCGGCACGCGCGGGATCCTCCTCATCGTGAGCATCTTCTTTGTCCTCGTTGCTGGTGTCATAATCGAAAGAGGCCTACGAAGCGACACCCCTGATTCACCTCCGAAACCGCTTCCGTCCATCTCGTCAAGCTTCGTCACTCCCACCCCGTCGCAATCGCCTAGCTGAGTGGAGTGATCGCTAGGCCGATAACTCCTCTACCGCCTCTTCCAGCGAAGAGAGAGCCGTCGCCTGTCTGGACGAAATATCGACGCCGTCCCATCCACTTCCAGCAACGAAGATCTTGGCAGGTGGGCGCTGTTCGGGAAGTTCAGCGAGCACTGATCCGTCGCCATGGTCCGCCATCGTCGCCCAGATTACGACGGCGCGGGGGCGTAGCCGTTCCACGGCTATGACGAGCGCGCAACCGGGCAGGTCGGCGCCCAACATGATGACGTTGACACCGGACTCGACCAGTGCTGCACGAAGGGCAAGCATCGGGAGACCATGGGGATCCCCTGGGGCGCACGCCAAGACAACCGGTCGACCACCACTCACCGATTTCTGGACTCCATCAAGTGCCTGCTGAAACGCGAGACTGGCCACGTGCTCAACCTCGATATTTTCACCCGTCTGCTCCCACCGTTTACCGATGGCGACCAACGTCGGCACAGCTAGCTCGTTCCACGCGTCGATGGTGCCCCGGCTCGCGATAGCTCGCGCCATAATCTCGCGGACTCGTTCGCCGTCAAGGGACATTGCGGCACGCGCGATCCCGCGTTGTTCCGTCGTTGCCGATCCCATGGCCAGCGTCCGACCGCCCCCGGGTCGTCCAGCGCTAGGTTCGCAAGGCTCGTCGTGACCATCACCATCACCATCACCGTCACCGTCACTGGATGCAGTCTCATCGGGTGAGCGATCCAGCGCTTCGAGTTGCTCGCGGCATTGCGCATCGCTCCAGTCGCGCACTGCACTCACGGCACCTGCTGGCGGCAGTCCGTTGTCGACCAATCTGGCGGCAAGCTGCAGTTTGGCGAGATCCTCGCGGTTATATCGGCGGTGTCCACCCAGCGTCCGGATGGTGGGCGAGAGCCCGTAGCGGCGGTCCCACGTGCGCAACGTCGCTGGGGTCAAGCCAACCGAAGCAGCGGCCGAGGCGACCGAAACCGACACTTCCTCGGCTACCCCTGGTCTGACGAACATATGACTAGTTTCCTCTACAACTTACTGTTTCGCAAGCTTGACAAAGTTTTGCAAAACTTTACTTGCAAAAGTTACGCAACAGTTCTATAGTTATGAACACGAACTAAAAACAACAGCTGATCTGACAGTAGGAGGAGCAATGCATACAGGTAAGAGGATTCGCCACATCGCCCACAAGGCGCTCCTGACGATGCTTGGTCCGGCCCAACTTGACCAGCACAACGATCCGATTGCACGCCTAGACCGTGAGTACGAAGCACTCTTCGGAGCTGCCCCGGAAAAGAACAAAAAGGTCTACACCAAGAAGCGCAGCTTCGATCGGACACTCCAAAACGTCTAGTGAATAGATCGGCTTAGCCCGCCAACTCTGACCCGGTTGGCCCGCGCCGAGTGCACCTCGGGACACGACACCCCGCGCTGTCCCGAACGCACAATCCGCTCCCCCGCTAACCGCGGCGGGGGCGGATTTCATTTTGGGGGTAGTAACCCGCTTGTGATGCTGAGCATCGACAACTTCCTGCCTGGCCCACCTACTTGGTCAGCGTCAGTCGCACGATCTTGTCGTCATCATCGGCTGGATTCGCGCGACCATCAGTGTTGCTAGTCGTAACCCACAGCGACCCGTCCGGTGCCAATGCCGGAGTGCGCAGTCGGCCGAACTCTCCTACCAACAAATCGTTTGGTCCGATTGGTACCGAACCGGCAATCCCCACCTGCCACAGTCGCTTTCCGCGAAGTGCCGCCATGTACGCCCAATCATCAACGATCGCTAACCCGCTAGGAGAAGCCTCCGAGGTGGGCCATTCGACATAGGGGTCAGCGAAGTCAGGATCGTTGGCAATGCCCTCGTGAATCGGCCACCCGTAGTTCGACCCGGCGTTGACTTGGTTGAGCTCGTCATGCTCGTTGGCCCCGAACTCGCTATTCCATAACTGAGCTTGCGAATCAAACGCCAGACCTTGGACATTTCGATGCCCCAGGGAGAACACCGGCGAATCACCAAACGGATTGCCAGGTGCAGCTTTCCCGGCCACGGTGATGCGCAGAATCTTGCCGCCCAGATTACTCCTGTCCTGCGCCAGATCAGGATCGCCGGCATCTCCCGTGCCGGCATACAGCGACCCGTCCGGGCCGAATGCCAGACGACCGCCATTGTGAATCTGCGCTGCCGGAATACCCGTCAGAATGGGTGACGCGTCGCCGAGTTTCTCCCCATCCCAACTCATTGATGCGATCCGGTTGTCTTGATTCGTTGTGTAGTACACGTAGGCAGTTTTGGGGTCAGCGCTCGGTTCAAGGGCGATACCGAGGAGCCCTCCCTCACCACCGTCATGGAAACTCGCGACCGACCCCACTTGCTCGACGGTGGCCATCGAGCCTTCGTTAGGAACCACCTGATTGATCACGCCGGTATCTCGTTCGGTGACCAGCGCTGACCCGTCTGGCAGAAACGCGAGTCCCCACGGGGTCCGCAGATCGGTCGCCACTACTTGTTGTTCACTGATCCCCGGGACTCCGGGGACCCGGGGCGACGCTGGTTGACTGGAATCTGCTCCATCAGGGGTGGCAGACGTCGAACAGCCAACCAACATCAGACCAGACACCGCCGTCAATGCAGTAGCTGCGAGTGTCCTTCTATTCCTCATCCGACATCCATTCACGAGATTTCGCGGGCGAATCCACACTGCTGAGAGCACCGTACAAAACACTCACGTGACATCCGACGCTAGGCCGGTCATGAGTTCAGCGAAGGCCCCACCTGAGGCCAAGAAGCGAGCAGCGTCAATCAAGCCGCAGATTCCAGTAAGTGCTAGGACGCCTGCCTTATAGCTTGGCGCGGGCATCGGGCCTCCTAGAAGTTGACTGGTCACGGGAACGCTGCCGGAATGGGTCATGGCCAGGCCGCCTAGAGCGTCCGCCCTTAGTAGAGTCCGGGCATGCCGCTGCTCGGACTCTTGAATCTGGAGAGCCTCAACCGCGGTCAGACCACGCCTGCGGAATGGGCCCTATTCATCGTGGGATTCGCCATTGTCGCCCTAACCGCGGTAGACGTGACGCGCTCCCTGGTCGTCACTCGGTGGTCGAATACCCCGATCAGCCGAGTCGTGCGACGCGTCGTTGAAACCTGCGTGAGCACCCTGGCGAGACGATTCACGAGCTACCACCGACGCGATTCAATCAGGGTGTGGACGGCCGCAGCAATGATCGTGGGATCGCTCGCGACGTGGCTGTTCTGCTTTCTCATTGGCTACTCCTTCATGATGCGCGGCCTCATCAGCCTCGATATCGGAACGGCACTACGCGAGGCGGGTTCGAGCCTGTTTACGCTCGGCTTCGCGAGTGCCGACCGCGAGCGGCTTTCGTATATCGACTTCATGGCGGCGGCCACCGGGCCCATCACGATCGGCCTGATGATCAGCTATCTGCCAACTATTTACTCCGCCTACAACACTCGGGAAATCGATGTAGCACTACTGAAGGCTCGTTTCAGTGAACCGAATTGGGGGCCGGAAATCTTGGCGCGTCAAGCCGAACTTGGTCTTGACGAAGATTGGTTGCATAACTTTTGGCGGGCCTGGGAACGCTGGGCGGCAAACGTCGCGGAGAGCCATACGACCTACAGCCTGCTGATCTTCATGCGGAGTTCGCGACCAATGCGCAGCTGGCCGGTCGCCCTGCTGGCTGTGTTGGATGCCGCCGCATTGACGGCGAGTCTGCAGCCACTCAAACGTCCGACCGCTGCGCGGGTGTTCCTGCGGCAAGGTATCGAATGCGTGAATGATTTGGCATCCGTCCTGCGCCTTAAAGAAGCAGAGATCCGCAATGGCGACAGCCCAATCGCGCTCACTAAGACGGAATTCCTGCAGGCCTGCCAGATGCTGGCGCAACGTGGCTACTCGTTCGAACGATCTCCGGAGCAGGCCTGGCCGTTCTTTCGGGATTGGCGCCGAATGTATGAGGCACCGATGTACGACATGACCAAGAGACTAGACGCAGTCCCGGCCCTTTGGTCGGGTCCGAGGTATCCGGATACTCCAGAGATTGACCCACGGCGGCAGTTCTACGAGATCACTGCCGACGGAGCGCTTACGTATCCGATCGATCCGGCGAAGCGCAAACACCATCGGCGCAAACGACGGCTAGGGTAGGAAATGCCCGGCCTAAACGTTGTGCTGTTGGCACCAGAGATTGCCGGGAATACCGGAAACATCATTCGACTCTGCGCCAACACTGGTAGCCGACTACACCTGATCGAACCCATCACATTCCAACTCGATGACGCTCGCCTGCGACGGGCCGGACTGGACTATCACGAGTACGCCGACGTACACGTCCATCAAAGCCTCAGCGCCTGCCTGGACTCACTGGGGCAGCCACGGGTCTTCGCCTTCTCCGCTCGTGCCACCCGGTCATTCGCAGAGCCCCATTACACCAGCGGTGACGCCTTTTTGTTCGGGCCAGAAAGTAGCGGCCTACCCGACGATGTCGTCGCAAGGTTCACCGACGATCGGCTCGTCACGATCCCCATGCGGCCACAAACCAGAAGCCTCAACCTGTCGAACGCGGTGGCCGTCGCCGTCTACGAGGGTCTGCGTCAACTCGACTATCCGCTGACTTAGCACGCACCGCCAACTCAGGTCGACCACAACTCGAACTCAACGGAATCGAACTCAACGCCGTTGAGTATCCACGTGACGCGGTGGATTCCCGGGTGATGCTTAGCGATCGGCGCCTTGGCATCTTACGCAGTCGCCATCGCCAACTCCTGGGTGCTGATGATCGAGATTCGTCGCTAGCCAACGTCGTCGACGCATTCGTACGCATTCGTCACCGTCACTCGATGACTTGGACTTCGCCACTAGCGATCAGGCCCCAATATTCCTCGCACCTGGCTAGATCGATTGGGCCCTGATCGGCTGCCGTCGTCAGTTTGCTGACCTGCGGCAGGGTCGCTGGACTGAGCCCGCTCCACTCACCGGTCAACCGCAGTTCGCCCGCTTGCTCTGTGAACGGGATCGTGAGTTTTTGGCCGACATCGGCGATCAGCACTCCGACGAACTCATCCCCAACTCGTTCACCGACGAAGCACCCACCGCCGTCGTTACCCGACGGGCCGTAACGCTCTTCGGCGGTCACCTGTTTGCCGTTCATGCCGATGGCGAAGATGCGCCACTTATCAGCGTCCTGCGCTGTGCCCTGCCGTGGATCCTGCTCAACGAAGTAGCTCACGTCACCTACTGGCCCGGATGCCTGCCCGGAGGGTTCGCTATCTGGCTCAGGTGTGGAGATACCTGGTAACTGTGCCGCTGAACTACTGGTTGGTGAAGCGGTGCCGGAGGAGTCTGAGTCACCTCGACCTGCGAGCAGGAACGTCACGACGAGACCAACGACCACAACCAAGGCGATCCCGACCAACAGCCACATCGATCGCGACGGACGAGAGCTGGAGTCGGATTCAGAGTCGGAGTCAGTAGTGGTCATGTCGTCATATTGTCAGCGATCCGAGGAATCAACTACCTCAAACTCACGAGCGGACTTCCTAAATTGTCCGACCGTTGGGTCATCGTGTTCTTGTCACCCCCTAGCAACCAGACATGGGTGCGACATCGACACAGGCGGGGGAAGATGATGAAGCCAAACTCCAAGAGGGCACGGGCGAAGCGCGCAATCCTTCGTCGCTGTCCCGTTACGACCAAGCGCCGCTTTCGTGACCACCGAGAGACGATCGCTGCGCTCCAGCAAGCGGCGAACATCCGCGAGCGTGCGAGTGAAGACGGCGTCGAGACCCGGCGTCACGAGTTCCGGTCGTACGAGTGCAACGCCTGTAACGGATGGCACCTGACGAGCCAAACGGTGTGGTTCCCCAGTCGTCCCCGCGACACCGTCCTCCAATCGATCTAACGTGTTCTCCACGACAATTCAGGACCTCTGACCGAGTACCTGCAACGCAACTGCTCGTCGCTGCGTCTCAAGTCGATGAGGTCTGCTGAACACAAGGTCTCGTGGGGGAAACGTGTACGACTCTGCACGCGAAAGATATGAGGGGCTATCGGACCGCTGTCGGATAGCCTTCCTCGTCGCGGCCACCGTGACGGCATCTGCTCTCGTGTTCGCCTTCTGGGCATCTTGGAGTCTGAGCTCGAGCTACACGATGGCTAAGTCAGCAGCCACCCAGGCTTCCGAAGCCGCAACGTCCGGCGACAATGAGCAGTTGCAAGCGGCCGTGGGCGACTTAGCTACCGCGGCGAATCGTGTCAATGCGGTCGCGTCCTCGCCCCCCGTTTGGGTCGCTAGCCACCTCCCCTACCTTGGTCGTACCGTCCGAGATCTGCGCTACTTCTCCGACACTGGAGTCGAAGCGACAGAAATGGCAACGCAGCTTGCGCCCGCGGTTATGGGCAATATCTACCAAGACCAACGAGTCAATCTGGAAACGCTTGATGCCGTCCTCGCTGCACTTCCGCAGAGCCAGCAAAGCCTTCAGGCGATGGCTGAGTCCCTATCGCAGATACAAGGGGACGGCGTTGGCGGCGCGATAATCACCCGCTATCGAAACGACGCGCTGGCTGGTGTGGAAACGCTCGATGTCGCCGCAGATCAGTTCGCGCCGAACCGGCAGGAAGTCCTGCAAGCATTCGGATCTGATGGCCCCCGGCGGTACCTCATCCCGCTACTAAACAACGCTCAACTCCGCGCATCCGGTGGTGCCCCACTGTCTGCTGCTGTGATCGAGATCGATGACGGACGACTGACTGTTCCGTTCAACGGATACATCAACGGGAAAGCCTACAAAGGCCACCCCAGCGTGAACTACACCTCAGCCGAGCCGGTTGCCTGCCAACCCTCCCCTGCCCAGTGCTCTGTCGTGCCGTTGTGGGGCGCGCCAAGCGCTGGGCTGTCCTTTGTGAACTCAAGCGCCCAACCGGATTGGCGAATCGCCGGCGACGATCTCCACCGCGCCTGGAATGCCTCCCAGCCGTTGAAAGTAGACGGTGTCCTCGCCCTCGACACGCGGGCTATCGCGTCTTTGCTGGGAATCGTCGGACCGGTCCAAACGAGCGCCTACGGCGAGGTTACCGAGGAGAACTTCGAGGATCTAGTTCTCGAGGGTGCCTACGACGAGTTCTCCGATGATCAACAGGAACGCCAAGATGTGAACGATGAGATCGGCCAAGCCGTCATCACGAAACTCCTCTCGGGGAACACCGCCACGATGTTTGCCACGACGAGTCGCCTCGTCCAAGATGCACCGAGCCGCAACGTCCAAGCCTGGTTCGCTAGCCCAGTGTTGGAAGAAGCTGTGATCACTCTCGGGATGGGTGGCGACATCCGGGGTGGCGACGGTGACGATCTTGTTGGGATCTACTCGCGCAATCGCAACAGCAGCAAGGTTGACGTCTATTCCGAGCGCGATCTGATGATGAATGTTGAGCTCGCGGCAGACGGCAGCGCGCAAGTCCGCCAGGCCCTGACCGTGCGTAACGGCGCGACCGGCCATGGCAATAGCGGCGACGAGGTCGGCTACCAAGCAAACCGTTCAGCGAACGATTGGTTCTTTGTTCTGCCCACTGGTGCCACCAACGCCGAACTGTCTGCGCCCGCCGGATACGACAAGACAACGATCCACCCGGACGGGTTTGGCCACGAGGTCTTAGCGACGACTGGCACAATTCCCGCCGGCGATACCGCTGAGCTCGTCGCTAGCTACTCGCTTCCAGCCGGAACGTTCGCAACAGCCGAGGGGCTGGACTATCGAGTGAACGTCAACCCTCAGCCGCTGCAACTACCGATTAACCTCACGATCAACATCGCGATGCCGCCCGGCACCTGCACGGCCAGCCCGCAGTGGAATCTCGGGTCAGGCAGCGCCCAGTACTCCGGAGAACTCGCCCAAGTCGATCAGCTCTGGATCAATTGCCGACCCTAACGGGCGATCGATGGTGTGCGTGGCGACCGCAACGGGCAGTTTCGCGCCAGATGTCAGCCAGTCCGAATGCGCGCGAGATGCGAAATAGTCATCCCGCCACCGCTAGCGTGTCGCTATGAAGAAGTCACCGGCAAGTAAAGAGCTCTCCGCTGCATCCTGGGCGATCCTTCGCCAAAACCGTTCCCTCGTGTCGTTTCCGGTGATTGGCGCCCTGCTCTCCCTTATCCCCATCATCATCTTCTGGATCCCAGCAGCGATTCTGCTCGGCCTGGATAGGAATGTCCCCGGGTTCATTTTCGCGTTCTTCGGCCTATTGGTGAGCGTCTTCGTCGTGCAGCTAGCGCTAGCTGCCCTTGTCGTCGGCGCCGATGAGGCCTTGCACGACCGGCCCGTCTCGGTCGGTGCCTGCTTCGGTCGCGCTCTGAAACGAACTCCCGCCATCGTGGGTTGGTCGATGATTAACGCAGTCATGCAGATCTTCGTCGGGTTCCTCCAGGGAGGCGACTCCGGCTCCGGGTCCATCGTGATGACAATCTTCCGGGCCATCTTTGGCACGGTTGTGGAGATGGCCTGGCGGCTGGTGACCTGGCTCGTGATGCCGTTCATCATGTTTGACGATGCCGGCCCGGTCACAGCAGTACGCAGCTCATTTGGGGTATTCCGAGAGCACTGGGGAACCCAGATTCGTGGCTTCGCCCGACTCACTTTCAGCTGGGTTCTGCTGCTCGTCCTCCCAGGTCTGGCGCTGGTTATCGGAGGAGTCTTGCTCGCAGCCAACGACAACGCAACCATCGGGCTACCGCTGATCCTCATCGGAGTCATCATGATGGTGGTGGGGTCTTTGCTGTTCAACACTGTACGAGGAGTGTTCGCTGTTGTGATGTACCGCTACCTCAAGGACGGATCGACCCTCGGTGGGTTCACCACTAGTCAGCTTGAAGCAGCGGTCATGACCGACGGGAAGCGCTAGCCACCGCAGGCCGCTTACGCTCGTGCTACACCTCCGGTAAAACGTCCACCCCGAGTTGCGTTGGTGAGCCGAAGCGGTGCGCCGTGACACTGACCGCTTGCTCCCGCAGGAATGGCAGCATCTCAAGGCGACCAGCTTCCGTCACGGGTCCGTCCCAAACGGCGATATCGACCCGGCCGTTCGCTTCCCTCAGAATCTCGTTCCGGCTCACCCCCACCGCCCGGATCCGAGTCACTGATGAATCAAAAGTCCGTAATCGCCACTGTCCTTCGCCCTCCTGATGTACGTCCACCCCGGAACCTTGTAAGCCGTTCGCAACCTCTTGCGCTAGCGCATCCTGCGTTGAGACGGCGACGGGTGCGCCAGCCGCGAGTCCCGCGAGGACTATCCGCACCGCATCCGCAACGGACCCGCCAGTCCCCAGCCGAACCATCACGGGCTCGACAACCGGGACGTACCGGAACACATTGCGTTCCACGCCAAGCCCGGAGACGTCACGGCGGCAGCCGAACTCTTCGCTGACTGCAACCGCATCGCTACCTGCGCATCTGCGCAACCAGACCCGCTCGGAGGCGGACAGCCATGACTCGACGGCCGTGAACAACGTCGATACTGGCGCTGCGAGCGACTCCCCGTTGGACACCGAACGATTGGCTGGCTGGCTCGCCCACCTTCCGAGACCAAAGAGGTAGTTCGGACCACCGGCTTTTGCTCCGGGACCGACTGCGGATTTCTTCCACCCACCAAACGGTTGTCGGCGAACGATCGCTCCGGTGATCCCCCGATTCACGTAGAGGTTTCCTGCGTGAATGTCATTGGTCCACTGCGCCAACTCATCGCCATCGAGGGAATGGATCCCGCTGGTGAGCCCGTACTCCACATCGTTGACGATGTCGATCGCCTCCGCGAGATCGTCCGCCGTCATGATCCCCAGGATCGGCCCGAAGTATTCGGTGAGGTGGTAGGCCGATCCACGTTGGACTCCAGCGCGGACCCCTGGCGAGAACAGCCGCGAATCCTCACCGACTTGTTGTGGCTCGACGAGCCAGGTCTCCCCAGCGCCTAGCTTCGTGAGTCCGTCCAGCAGTTTGCCGGATGGGACCTCGACCACGCGCCCCACTTGGGTCGCCGCATCAAACTCCGAGCCGACCTGCAATGACGTCACCGCATCCACGAGCTGGTTGATGAATCGACGCGACTGCCCAACAGACCCGACGAGCACAACGAGTGAGGCCGCCGAGCACTTCTGTCCCGCATGACCGAACGCCGAACTGACGATGTCCTTGACCGCCAGATCATAGTCAGCACTTGGGGTCACGATGATTGCGTTCTTCCCGCTCGTCTCCGCCAACAGTTGCAGGTCCGGACGAAAAGATCTGAAGAGCTGGGCAGTCTCAAACGCGCCGGTAAGTATCACCTGATCGATGCGGGGGTCAGAGATGAGCTCGCGGCCTAGTTCGTCCTCGTCGAGATCCACCAACGTCAGGACATCGCGCGGAACTCCGGCCTGCCAAAACAGCTCTGCCAGCACTGCCGCGCAGCGACGCGCTGCTGGTGCCGGCTTCAGCACCACAGCCGACCCCGCTGCCAGGGCAGCCAACGTCGACCCCGCGGGAATCGCCAGCGGAAAGTTCCACGGTGGCGTGACGAGGGTAAGGGGAATCGGCTCGAACTTCGCACCATCGATGTACTCAAGGCGCTCGGCCGCCTCGGCGTAGTAGTACGCGAAGTCGATCGCTTCGGACGCCTCAGGATCGGCCTGGTCGATCGTCTTACCCGTCTCCGATATCGCGACCTCAATGAGTTGGTCGCGATTGGTTTCCAGCGCAGCACCGACGCTGCGGAGCACATGTGCGCGGTCATCCCCGCTACGACGTCCCCAGCTGATTCCGGCCACTTGAGCGCTGGCCAGGATCGCATCGAGGTCCTGTTGCTTGTCGACAAAGACCTGGGCAATGGTGTCAACGCCCGCTTGGGAATCAGCCGCCCGCTCGAGGATCGCCGCACCCCAGGATCGATTGGCAGCCACGGAAGGGTCCGTGTCCGCCACATTGTGGAACTGCGACCGACGACCAGTGGTCGCGACCATGGAACTCCGCTCAACGCGGTGCGGTGAGGGCACGGTCGAATCGAGGACACGCAACGACGAGACGAAACGATCCCGCTCGCGGTCGAACAGTTCGCGCGATTCGGACAACTCGAACGCCGCTGACATGAAGTTCGCCGATGTGGCGCCTTCTTCCAAGCGACGAATCAGGTAGGCGATCGCCACATCAAAGTGGTCTGGTGCGACGACGGGAGTGTAGAGGCGGAGTCCACCCACCGTCGCGCGAACAGCATCAGCCTGACCTTGGGCCATCCCGAGCAACATCTCGTACTCGACTCCGCCACTTGCGCCGCGCTCCTGCGCGAGTAGCCACGAGTAGGCGATTTCGAACAGGTTGTGCCCAGCAATCCCCACCCGTACATTCCGGATTCGCTCCGGGGTGAGCGCAAAGTCGAGAACTCGTTTGTAGTTCGTATCGGTTTGCTCTTTGGTGTGCCACGTGGCCAGCGGCCAACCATGTACGGCGGCTTCCACCTGTTCCATCGGCAAGTTGGCGCCCTTCACCACCCGGACCTTGATGTCCGCTCCCCCGCGAGCACGACGATTTGCCGACCAGTTCTGCAGTCGAATCATCGCGGCCAAGGCATCGGGCAAGTACGCCTGCAACACGATGCCCGCGGAGAGGTTCGTGAACTCGGGCTTGTCTAGGAGCGCCACGAAGACGGCAACAGTCAGATCGAGATCGCGGTACTCCTCCATATCCAGATTGATGAACTTCGGGGTTGAGGCCGCCGCGGCGATGTCGAATAGCGGTGTCAACTGTTCGACGATGTCGTGAACCGCATCATCGAAGGCCCACGGATTATGGGGCGCGACCGTGGAAGACACCTTGATCGACACGTAGTCGATATCGTCGCGGGCCAGCATCTCCTTTGTGCCCGTTAGGCGTCGATCTGCCTCATCGTGGCCAAGCACTGCCTCACCCAACAGGTTCACGTTGAGATTGACCCCGTCGCGACGAGCTCGCCCGATGGCCTTGCCCAGTCGCTCGGGTGTCGCATCGAGAATCAGATGACCGACCATCCTGCGCATAATGCGCCGCGTTGCCGGAACCACAACATTGGGGAACGTGGGTGCCAGCGCACCACCGACACGGACTGCTGACCGGATCCACCATGGCAAGAACTGCGGCACGTCCGGGGCTATCTGCGCCAAAGCGTGCGCCGCAACCCGTCGATCCTCAGGGCGCACGACTCCGTCCACGAAGCCGACGGTGAACATCAACCCGCTGGGATCCTGCAGAACATCGGCAAGCATCTTGGCTGAGAACGCCGGCCTCGTATGGTCCGCTGCCCCCAACCAGGCACGAACGAGATCAACACTGGCCCGCGCACGTCGCGCCTGATCGGCGGTCAGCCTTGCGAACGGATCAGACTCCTGCGGTGGCGATTCCATTGGCATCGACTGCGAGATAACTTGCTCGGACATGGTGCACCTCGATCTGTATATCAACCCTAAACGGCTTGCGGGAATGCCTCAAACTCGTCGGCCCGTGGCTCCGGCTGCGCAGCACCCAGACGACGTTGAAGGTGAATGCCGGCGATCATGCATCGAACCGAGCCGCCAGCCATCTCGATCGGTCCCACATCGACGGGCAAGATTTGACAGGAGTCCTCGATCACGCCGCGCTGCCAGGGAGTCAGACTCCTGGCAGCTCGGGCAGACAGCGCAAGGACACGGTGGCCGTGCCTACTTGTCAGTTCGATCGCGTTCCCCGCGAACTCGCGTAGTTGCGATTGGGACAGCGCGACAGCTTCACGGCCACTATCGGCGAGCTTCGATTCGATCCGCCGACGTTGGGACTTCACCCGGATCGAATCGAATCCAACCAGGGCAAACTCCGTCGCAATACTCATCAGGATGTTCGTGTGATAGATCGCGCGCCCATCACTGTCTTGGGCTGAGAAGAACACCGGTTCGTAGTCGAACCGAGCACAGAACCTCTCTAGCGCCAGCGGATGCGCCCGCCGTGACTTCGCGGTGTAGGCGACGCGTGCAACGTGGTCGAGCACCATCGTCCCGGTGCCTTCCAGGTACATCCCGTCTTCCTCAAGCCCGGAGAAGTCAATAACTTCGCCAACTTGATAGTGCCTTTTGATGAAGTCAACGATGTCGGTTCGGCGCTCGGTCCGACGGTTCTCGGCGAACATCGGGTACAGCGCCATCCGACCCCCGGCATGGGTGGAGAACCAGTTGTTCGGGAACACGCTGTCCGGGCGATGGGTTTCGGTGTCTTCAAACACGTGGACATCGACGCCAGCCGTCTCTAGCGCGCGCGCTAGGCGCGTTGATGCGTTGAATGCCGACTGCGAGATGTCCCGTCTAAAGAGCGGAGCAACATCCCAGGAGTGGAAGGAGTTGTCCGTATTGGTCTGCGGATTCGGCGCGAAGTGGTGTGGCCGGACTAGGACAACAGAGCCCGGTGCCTGCGGCGACACGACATCACCGGATCGCGGCTGAAGTCGCAGCGGCGGCGGCGGCAGATGCGACCACGGGCGAACTGACCAACGAGAACAGATCTTTAGGATCAGCCGGATCGGCGATCAGATCCACCTCGGTACAGAACCTCGTGCCCTTGACCGCGTCATCGACGTAGCGCAGCGCGGTGAAGTCTTCAATCGCGAAGCCGACGGAATCAAAGACCGTGATCTGCTCGGCACTGACACGACCAGGGGCATCTCCACACAGCACAGCCCAGAGTTCGGTGACCGGATGATCCTCGTGGAGTTGCTGAATCTCCCCTTCAATGCGGGTCTGCTCGTCAAACTCAATGAAGATATCGGCTCGGTGCAGGATCTGGGCATCCAGCTCAGTCTTACCGGGACAATCGCCACCAATCGCGTTGACGTGGACGCCGGGAAAAATCATGTCCTCGGTGAGCACAGTCGCTAGTTGCTTGTCAGCGGTACACGTCGTGATGATGTCGACCCCGGCGACGGCATCGTGGGCGCTCTTCGCGCGGTAGACATCGAATCCCAGGGCTGCCGCATTGCGTTCGAACTTATCCATGGCGGCCGGATCGGTATCCCAGATCCGTAGTGACGTGATGCCAATCAATTCGCGGAATGCCAAGGACTGGAACTCTGCTTGCGTGCCGGTGCCGATCAGCGCCATCGTCGTTGAATCTGGGCGGGCCAGGACGCGCGCAGCCATCGCTGAAGTCGTCGCGGTACGCAAGGCCGTCAGAATGGTCATCTCCGACCACATGATCGGGTAGCCACTGGCAACGTCAGCCAGGACACCGAATGCGGTGACCGTCTGAAGTCCGGCGGCCGGGTTACCTGGATGTCCGTTGACGTACTTGAAGCCGTAGTGCGTTCCGTCGCTAGTCGGCATCAGCTCGATAACGCCGACGTTTGAATGGCTCGCGACGCGAGGGGTCTTGTCGAACTCGTGCCAGCGGCGGAAGTCATGCTCCATGTACTGCGCCATCCCACGAATAATGTTGGGGACGCCGGTACTGGAAACCCATTCCCGCATGTGTGCCACATCAACGAAACGCACCATTAGTTGACCCCAATCATAAAGTAGTGTTGATGTAACTTTATGTGACGACAACGTACAGCTGCAATGAGCAGGACGTATCACTTCGTATAGTTTTCGATACAAATGCCATACCCCGCTATACAGTTCGTACATGGCAGCCCAGATTGACGACCTCGACCGACGCCTCATTGCATTACTCAGAGCGAACGGCCGGGAGTCCGTCGTCAACCTCGCCAAGCGCCTCGATGTCACGAGAGCAACCGTGAACGCCCGGATCGATCGCCTTGTCGACAGTGGCATCATCATTGGCTTCTCCGCCCGGGTGCGCGATGTCAGCGACCCGAACTCAGTACGAGCAATCATGCTCATCTCAGTCATCGGGCGCAATACCGACGAGGTGATCACGGCCCTGCGAGGAATCCCCGAGATCGGTGCCCTCCACACGACGAACGGCCAATGGGATCTGGTCGCCGAGATGATCTGCGACAGCCTCGGCACGTTCGACAACGTCCTTGGTGTCATCCGCGGAATCCGAGGAATCCACGACAGCGAGACGAGCATCCTGCTCAGCTCCGCAACTGCCTAGCTACGGCGCGATAGTCTCCAGCAGCACGCCAACCAACGGAGGCAGCATGGCTAGCACGACATCCACTGTTCCACTCCCGCTCTACCTGACTGACCACGTTCGATCTCTCAGCTCGTTCGGTTGCCTGCTGGCCGCTCAGCCGTGGCTAGCGAGTGCGCCGCGTGGCACGGGTGAGGCCGTGATCGTCATGCCAGGGCTCGCGGCTAGCGACCTATCGACAGCTCCGTTGCGCGGCTATTTGCGTGGGCTCGGATACGACGCTCAGGGCTGGGGTCTAGGGGTCAACATTGGTCCGACCCGCAAGGTGCTCAACGGCCTACAACCACTCGTGGAGAAGCTCGCTGCACATCGCGGTTCCAAGGTGGCACTGGTCGGTTGGAGCCTTGGCGGCATCTACGCACGAATGGTCGCTAGGACAATCCCAGAGTCGATCAGCCAGGTCATCACGATGGGAAGCCCGTTTCGACTTGTCCATGGCCATCAATCGCGGGCATCGAAACTGTTCGATCGACTCGCGCCGCTGCAAGCGCCGCGCGCAGAGTGGCCAGAGCAGGAGGCCAATCCGGCACCGCTGCTGGTTCCTGGAACGTCGATCTATTCCAGGCTTGACGGGATCGTTGACTGGCGATGCTGTATCGACCGCGTCGATGACCAACACGAGAACATCCAAGTCTGGTCTAGCCATATTGGTTTTGGACACGACCCAAGCGTGATGTGGGCAGTCGCAGACCGGCTCAGCCAGAGCCCAGGGAGATGGAAGCCCTTCGAGACACCGCGATACGCGATGTTCGCCTACCCACGCGCCCACAGCGGGTCAGGCGCCACGTCGTAATCTGCGAACTTCCAGACGCTTCACTATCGTCGGAGAATCACACGTAGTCGCTCTAAACACGGGGTCATCGACACGACGGAAGGTGGAGATCGGTATGCCCGAGGTTGCATTTGTGACAACTCGTTATATCGATGAGGGACGCGAAGCTGACTATGTGCAGTGGAGTAGCCAGGTGGAATCCGCGCTTGCGCACGTGCCCGGCTTCATCCGATCAGAACAGATTCCCGCAACCACGGGTGGTCAGCCGTTCTGGACGCAGATCATCCGGTTCGCCGACAAGCCAGCCTCCACGCACTGGAACGAATCCGTAGAACTCGCGCAGCTACAGGCGAAGGTCGAGGAATTCACCCACGACACCGAGGTCTCGGCGGTAAGAACCGGCGAATCGGATTGGCTGAACTTCGGCTTCAGCACCCAGCCTGGTCCCGGGGCACCAGTAAAGTGGAAGCAGTTACTCGCCGGTGTCATGGCGCTCTACCCAACAGTCGTCATCGTTCACGAGATTCTATCTGCGCTCATCACCATCCCGTTTGCCATCTCGACGTTGCTGACAAACGCGATTGCAATGTCGCTGGTGATGCTGGTCTGGCTACCGCAGTTGTCCAAGGTTCTCGGCTTCTGGCTGATGCCAAAAGACCCCCTACCAGTGCGGACCAACCTTGGCGTCGCGGCCGGAGTCGTCGCGGTGATCGCGCTCCTCACCGTGGTGTTTCTGGCCCTCTTCGGCTGACAATCGATTCGGCGGGCCGCAAGGTTTATAGGCCAGCGCGGAACCGGCGGAGCTGTTTGGGCTGCCAGTCCGTGTGATCGTTCTTCCAACCGCGATCGTCACGGAAGAAGCGTGACTTGTTCGCGGTCCCGTGTCCGATCACGTCGGTTGCCGGAATACCAAACTTGCTTTGTAGCCAGGCGACCAGTGCGTGGCCGGCAGCTACCTGCCGTGGTCGCGCAAGGATTCGCGACGCACTTCTTTCCTCGACGAACTCGATACCGATCGAGACGTGGTTGAGGCCGATGACGTGTCGACACATTCGCTTCAAATTCGTCAGCTGATAGATCGTGCCGTCTTTGTCGACAATGAATGGCGTGCAACTGCCTGGGCGCTCACCGAGACTCGGTTGATTGCCCGCGAAGTAATTCCAGATCGATTTGTAGGTGGAGGAGACTGAGAAGTGCAACATGATCTGTTTGGGATCAGTCAGCTTCGCCGAGCGGATGCCGTAGTGCCGCTTCGCATAGCGTTTCATCTGCTTCACGCGCTTGCGACCGAATGGTATGTAGTCCCGCTTGATACTCGGACGGGGTACTGCACTGACAGCCTTCTTGGTCGTGACGACGGAGGCGACCCCAACCGCTGCATCCGCGGGCCGGACCGACGGCGCAGCGACGACGACGAGCGCGACCAGAAACAGACTGACCATGATGGCCAAGGCGACACGTACCGCTGACGCGCGCGAACTCACCATGACACGGACCGTACCGTAATCCGCCCGTTTCGCCTTGCCGTTTGCCAAGTAAGAGGGCGATATGGCATCGGCGGCATGGCCGGCGGTTCAATTTTTGCCATCGTCGGAATCGGTGGATCAGTCGCCGGCGCTGCCCTACCCCTGGCGATGGTGATCTCGGGAAACGTGGCGCTCCTCGCCTCGTACTCCTACGCCAAACTGGGGGCCAAGTTCCCTACCTCTGGTGGAGCCGTTGAGTTCCTCGTCCGCGGCTACGGCAAAGGGGTCGTCCGTGGCTGACTCAACATTTTTCAGTGGCTCGGCTACGTGCTTGCCATCGCACTCTATGGGCACGCCTTCGCCGGATACCTCGTCTCTTTGCTAGGCCTCACCGACCGCAATAGTTTGCTCGAAAAGGCAATCGCCTCCGCGCTGAATTGTTGTGTTCGCGTTCCTGCAGTTCGGCGGCACGGCAGTGGTTGGCAAAGCACAGACCGTCATCGTCGGAGCCTGTGTGGTGGTCCTTATCGGGTTCGCCGTTGCAGGGCTCTTCTTCGTCGAACCCACTCGAGTCGAGTTTGGGGCTTGGAACGAACCCATCGACATTCTGTTTGCTGTGGGAATCGTCTTCATCGGATTCGAAGGATTCGGGCTCGTCACGAACACTGCCGGCGAAATGAAGAACCCCGCCAAAGAACTCCCCAAGGCGCTGTACCTCAGCATCGGGATCGTCGTTGTTATCTACGTGCTCACCTCGATCACCCTGATCGGTAACCTCACGATGGCCCAAATCAACGGGGCGCAGGGATTCGCTCTTGCCGAGGCCGTGGGCAGCTTTGCTGGGCGCTTCGGGCTCGTGACCTTGTCAATCGTTGCCCTATTTGCCACCGCGTCGGCGGTAAATGCGACGATCTTTGGCAGCGCAAACGCGAGCTATCAGATCGCCCGTAACGGTGAACTACCCCGCGAATTCGATCGTAAGATCTGGTCGCCCAATGCCCGCGGCGGACTATTTATCACCGCGCTACTTGCGATCAGCGCGATCTTCTTCCTCGATATCACCAAGGTCACGATGCTCGGAAGTGCTAGCCGGGAGGTGCGGCGCTACTGGACAGCGCGCTCGAAGGCGCTGCGGTAAGTAGCCACGGTGATCTCGAACGCCCGATCAGTGACCTCCGCGTCATACCTCGGACCAACGTCGCGACCGAACGCATGCTCGGCATCGAACTCCGACCACGAGAAGTCCAGATCGGTACCTGAGAGTGTGTCGCGAATCAATGCTCTGGCTGATCCGGAAGTATGCGGATCACGAGTCCCAAAGACGAGCGCCATCGTCCCACCGATGTTGCCCATCTCCGCGAGAGTCGGCGCATCGTCCGCGCCGAGCACCCCGTCGCCAAGACCGGTCGGATACCACGCAACCGTCGCCAACACCCGCGGGTCGAGCGCAGCTCGCACCGCAATGTGACCACCCGTGCAATGCCCCGCAGCGCCGAGCAATCCCGGCGCGACTGTTCGCTGGGCCGCGAGCCAGTCGAGCAGGGCCGCGATGTCTTCGTCGAACTGTTGGGTCGTCAAGGCTTCGACGTCGGCCTGACCCCGAGCCTTTCCATCGTTGTCAAAAGGGATGACCGTGCCGGGCTCCTCGACGCGGTAGTAGATCTCTGGGGCAGCAACGACAAAGCCGTAGCTCGCCAACCTCGACACCCACCGCAGAGTGCAGTCCGTTAACTGGAAGATGTCGGAGTAGAACACGATCCCTGGGAACGGTCCCGGGCCATTCGGCGACGCGACGAAGGTCCGCATCGGCCGACCGACACCGGGAACATCAACAAACTGCGTGGTGATCTGCATGGGCCCAACCTATGCCGCACCCCACCGTAGGCACGTATTTGGCCCTCAGAGGCGGTCGAGGCGTACTTTCACCTTGCGGCCCTGAATTCGGGTGCGACTCAACGCATCAATTACGGTTTTGGCCGCCTCGGATGGAACCTCGACCGTTGTGGAACGCTCCGAGATGTCGATCGCTCCAACGTCTGATCCGGACAGGTGAGTCTCGTTGGCGATCGCGCCGACAACGTCCTTCGGTCGAACACCGGCGTCCTTGCCAAGAGCGATGTACAAGCGCTTCTTCCCAGCGCCGGTCTTACCGGAGCGCTTCTTGCCACTGTAGTCCGACTGCGCGTCGTCTCCGTGCGACTCATCGTGGTCGCTCCAATCGTGACCACGCGAGCCCTTGTCCTCGCGATAGCTATCGTCGCGGGACTTCCCTTCGCGGGACTTGCCATCGCGTGACTTGCCATCGCGTGACTTCCCGTCCCGGGATTTGCGATCGCGCGACTTCTTCCCGCCGGCCTTGCTCGCGAATCCGGGCTGGGGGATCACTTCTTCATCGGCCTCGCCAACGGTGTTGACATGGGCCATCTTGATGGCCGCAAGGGCGACCCGCTCAATATCGAACTCGGCAACGAGTGAACCCAGGACGCCACGGTAATCGTCTAGGTCTCCGTCACGACACACCTGCTCAAGGGCGACCCTCGTCGCCTCTAGTCGGCGGGCTCGCAGATCATCAGACGTCGGCAGGGTCCCGATACGAATCTTCTGCTTAGTGCTGCGCTCAATCGCGCTGAGCTGGCGTCCCTCACGTGGCTCGGCGATGGTGATCGCGGTGCCTTCTCGGCCTCCTCGACCCACCCGACCAATGCGGTGCACGTAGGACTCGGGAGCTGCGGGAACGTCGTAGTTGAACACGTGGGTCAGTTGGTCGACGTCCAAACCGCGGGCAGCGACGTCGGTCGCGACGAGTAGTTCGGCACTCCCGCTGCGCAGGCGGTTCATGACGCGGTCACGCTGCCCCTGATCCATCCCGCCGTGTAGTGCCTCAGCGCGGTAGCCACGGGCATTAAGGGTCTCGGTCAGGTTGTCGACATCAGCGCGCGTGCGGCAGAAGACGAGAGCCGCGGTCGGCATCTCCGTGTCAAGAATCCGACCAAGGGCAGCGGCTTTGTAGGGACGAGCGACAATGTAGGCAGTCTGCTCAATCGTTGGGCGATCACCCTCGGCGACAACGTCGCGCGGGATCTCGATCTGCTGCGGATTGTTGAGGTGGCGCTCAGCGATACGAATAATTCGCTTAGGCATCGTGGCCGAGAACATCACCGTCTGTCGCTCATCGGGTGCCGCAGTAAGAATGGTGTCGATGTCTTCGGCGAATCCCATATCGAGCATCTCGTCGGCCTCGTCAAGGACAACGGTGTCGATGTCATCGAGCTTCAAATAGCGACGCTCAATGAGGTCCATCGCTCGGCCAGGGGTCGCGACGACAACGTCGACGCCGCGCTTGAGCGCCGACACCTGGCGACCAATGGGCTGGCCGCCGAATACCGGCAGCGTGCGCACGCCATACGGGCGACCGTACCGATGAATAGCTTCAGCGACCTGCATACACAGCTCGCGAGTTGGAGTCAGTACCAAAGTGGTGGGAAGCGCACCCCGAGCGGAGTTGTCGGCACCGGCCCGCTTGTTGAGGATTGGTAGCGCAAACGCCGCCGTCTTACCCGTACCGGTAGCAGCCTGGCACAGCAAGTCGTGGCCCTCGATCATCGCCGGAATCGCGCGCTTCTGAATCGGGGTGGGTGCCTCGTAGCCGAGTTCGGCCAAACAGTTTGCCAGTCCGTGTTCGAGCCCAAGTGCCTGAAAATCGTCGTTTTCCTCGATCATTGCGTTTACCCTCACATCTGCTCACGGTGCCGAAGTCCGGGTCACTCGCGGGCCTATCCCATCATGAACGGTCCTGCGGGTCACAACCGAAGTACTCAAATGCTCGTGATCTTTCATTAACCTGAGAGTGCACTACCGAAAGTTGATCTCCGGCATATAGGCCCGGGGCAATCCGACGATGCCGGTATACGCCAGCGTCGTGCGGATATCGTGTGGCACCCGCCAGTACCCGCCATGAATACCGTCCCTGGTGATTCCGACCTCGGGGTGCTCATCGCGAGGTTCGACATGGAGGTCATGGACGAGCAGCGCCGCCATCAGCACACACATCGTCGATGGTGCGAATACCTCCAAACCGCCCTGGGTGGCACCGTAGTAACCGGCCGCGAGCAACTTGTTCTTCGTCACTGACACGGTCCACGTGGGTGGTGCGACATTGAACGAGGCGCTCCGACCTTGGCGCCAGGACTCAATAGTCCGCCATCGCTGGAGCCTCTTAGCCAACGAATAGTTCGGCCCTTGTTGTGTGACGATGGCATCGATAATCCCCATCGTCTCGCCATCGGAGCTCTCAAGCATCTCTGTGTAAGCCGGGGCGTACAGCTTGCCTGCCGTGATCGTGCGCAACCCGAGTTCCATCGCGCGGCCAGGGCGCGAGCGGCGTCGGATGTTGCTGTCTTCAACCACATCTTCTGGCACCAAGTAACAGTCGCTCGGCGTTCCCGCGTAGGCCATCGCGACGTCTTGACCAGTGGCTGCTAGCTCGGAACCAATAAGGTCCGCCGCAACAGTCGCCTGAACGTGCAAGGGTCCATCGGCATAGATGAAGAAGCCCATGACGAGGGGCTCATCTGCGAACCCTCGTAGCCAGTTGACCAGCTCAGGAACGTCTTCGATGAGGTTGGCCCCGGCAGTTGGCGAATCGGAGTCGCCTACCCCTGGTTTGATCGGTAGATGAACCTTGGAAGCGCCCTTGGCGGCGATCGACAATAGTCGATCGGCAACCTGTGGCACAGCTAAGTCAATCGCCAGCAGGTCAACTCCCCACGACGACAGCGTCTGCATAGGTGAGGTTTGCGCTCCCGCACCGAGGAGTGCGACCCGCTGACCGTCCAGGCGTAACCAGTCAGGATTCTCCATGACCAAGTTGATCGCTGATAGCGCAGAGGGTTCGATGATGCCGCGGGATACCCAGTCAGCCAGTTGGCGCCGTAGGGAATCTCCCCTGAGCTTCCTACCTCGATATGGAACGACGAGTTCGGTGACTGGCTCGTTCTCCCCCATGACGGTCTGGGTATCGAACTCGAAGTCAGGCGCAACCTCAGCGATCGCATTGAGGCCGGTAACGACTCCCCCTCGTTCAAACACGAGGTGGTTCCTCACAGCAGCAAGCCCAGCGTTAGCGATCTGCTCAGCCGTCTCGCGAGATTCTGCGGCGCGTGAGGTGACCTGTGGGATGTAGTCGGCGTAGTCACTACGCCACTTCTTGTTTGATCGGATGTCGTGGGACAAACTTGGATCAACCGCCTCAACAGCGTCAGCCCAGACCTCTCGGTTCACCAGCAATGACGGGCGCTTCCCCTCTTCATCAACGGGAAACACAACACCTACATCTGACATCTGATCAACCTCCAGGGATAGTCGCGCGGCCAATTCAATGGCACGGACAGAACGTACCGCGCTTGGCGGGCGAGCGCGACTTCCGTTCATCCGGAAGCCACCGAACACGACGACACGCTGACGGCACGTACGAGGTCACCTTGCGCCACCTACTAGATGTAACCCGCTCCATCGAAGATATGACTGCCAAGGCTAAACAGTGTGAGCCCCACGGTTCCGACAGTCATCCACCGGATCTCGATTTTCGTCAGTGCCGTCGCGGCCAGCAGCGGAACGCTCCACAGTAAGTACCACGGCTGGACGACGGGTCCCAATATCACCAGTACGAGGAAGGCCAACCCTGCGGCTCGAACTGGGTTACGCGTCCCAGGTCGCAGACAAAGATAGGCGATGACGACGAGCGCAGCGATCATCGCGAGCACCCGAAAGCCCGCAATCAACCCATCGGTCGTGTCGAATCCGAGAGCGTCTGCTACCCCACCCAGCAGCATTCCCATAGCCGTCGGAGGCGATAGCCAAGTCTTGACCGATGCTGGCGTCCCAACCGCGTTGAGCCAGCCAAAGCCCGTCCCCGAGATTGCCGCGAGTCCAACCAATACAGCGGTCGCGACCAGCACGGACTGCACCCAGCGTTTAGCAACAGCAAGCATCGGTGCGCCTTGGCCCGCCCACAACAACCCCGCGAATGGCAGTGCGATCAGACCAATCGGCTTGACCGCTGCGCCGACAGTGATGAGCAGGATTCCAAGGTACGGCCGCTTGCGAACCACCAGTGCGAAGCCGGCCGCGATCAGGCCGATCATCAATGCGTCGTTGTGCGCCCCGGAGATAAAGTGAAGCAGGACCAGCGGGTTGAGGACACCGAGCCACAGTGCGCGCGCTGGATTGGTTCCGTAGGCTCTAGCCAGTACCGGCACAGCCCACGCCAGTAGCGCGACGCCCGCGAGCGCTAGCAGCCGGAATAACAGCACCATGCCGAAGGGACTAGGTCCAGCCACCTCGGCAAAGAGTCGACCGATCAGCAGGAATACCTGTCCGTAGGGACTGGTTGCATCCGCCCACAACGGATCAACGCCATCGCCCATCCAGCCTGGCATCACCGATGGACCCACGACGTAGGGATTGAGCCCGCTAGCCATCAACTTCCCCTGCGCAACGTAGGAGTACACGTCACGGCTGAACAGAGGGTGAGATAGAAGTAGAGGCATTGACCAGAGGCCAAGCGTCATCCACAGCCGACGAAGGTCGGTTGATCCGCTAGCGACCAGGTCGCTACCGAGCTGTAGCCAGGCAAGCAACAGGACGACAACTCCGACAAAGAGCGCGACCGCAGCCGCAATCATTCCGAAGGTTGTGTTGTGCAGGACATCGATGAGCGGGGGTGCGACACGCGCACTGTTGAGGGGAAACCAGCCCAAACTAATGGCAGAGGTCCCTATGAGCGTCGTGCCAACGAACCCAGGAACGATACTGCGAGCGAAGAACGCCGGGAGTGAATCCGGTGTCGCCTTGAGGGAAGCAACTGCCTCTATCGGCCGCCCGACCGAACCCCCAATCACCTCGAAATGGTAGCAGCGAAGATCCGCCTCTACTAGCAGTTCGAACTACTGACTACTCACATGCGACCCCGTCTTTGTCGCCGTCCAGGTGGGTGTTCGACGCGTACGTAGTGGTCCCCCGGCGCATTGGCGCGGCCCCCGCAGCACGCGCATCGGCGCAGGTTCGGTAGTACGTCGCGGAACCGCTGGACCCTGAGGGCGAATTGAGTCCAGGTTGGGGTTGACCGCCGGTATTGCTCGCGATCGTGGGCGCCGGACCCGGATCCGGCATCTGCTGGTCGGGACAACTGCGCAGGATCCGGCGCATCGCATCTGCCTCAGAAGTGGTCACCCATAGTTCGTACTTCTTCTTGACGGCGATCTGCCGCGCAACGTACGTACACCGGAAAGTCTTGTTCGAAGGTAGCCAGGTGGCAGCGTCACCGTCACCCTTTTGTCTGTTCGCGGATGCGTCCACTGCCAGCAGATTGAGCGGATCGTTCGCAAACGCAACCCGCTTAGCGAACGGAAATGCGAATGCGCCCGTCTGCCATGCGTTCGAAAGCGCCACAACGTGGTCGATATCTACTTCCGACGGCCCACCACGCACGTACGTGATCGAGTGGCCGGTATAGGGATCACGCAGTACCCCACGCGTGATCGTGCATCGACCTGATTGGGAGATGTCGGTCAACGTCGCTGCGAGAATATCCGTTCGCGTATCGCAGCCATTCCGATCGACATCCGCCCAGGCCTGCCCAAACTGTTCCCGGATGTATCCCGTCTTTGAGGCGCGTCCCTTGACCGGCAAGGAGGCCAACTGACGGAGCGCTGGCGAACTATCCGCCTTCGAAGAGTCGAGCGACGCAGAAGGCGTCCCTGAGGGACTACCGAAGGACTGAACTGCTTCTGTACTCCGTTGAGCTTCAGGTGTGCCCGGCGATGAGCAACCCGAGACGATCATCGCCAAGACGATCGGCGCCATCAACGAGTACCGCATGTTGCGCGTCGCCATGACACCACTCTCCTATAATCAAAGGTGCCGACAAACATCAGTAGCTCAATCCGTCAGTAACCCCTCCAGTGTCGCCGACAGGTCAGACGTTCCTACGCTGACGCACCGGACAGCGAGACGGGCCTGGGTTCGGTAGCTCTGTTCGTCATCGTCGGTTCAAAGGTGGACTCCCTCCCGGTGTAACCCGTTGACAGTAGGCTCGCAAGGCGCTTCGACCAACGTTTCGAGTCGGCACAACTGTGGCCGTCGGAGTCTTGGTTGCGCTAGGAACTGGCGCGTGGTGCGCCGAGAGCTCGGGGTCGATCTGATCGCCGCGATTGCCCTGGGAGGCTCACTCGCACTTGGCGAGTATCTGACGGGCGCAATTATTGGCCTGACGTATGCGACGGGCCAGATGTTGGAAGACCTCGCTCGGCAGCGCGCCAACCAAACACTCAGCGCACTTGTTGACCATGCGCCGAGTATCGCCCACCGAGTAGACGGCCCAGACATCGTCGATGTCGACGTGTCGGAAGTGGAACGCGGCGACTCCATCGTCGTTAAGGCCGGAGAGATCGTCCCGGTCGATGGGCTACTGACCACGACCGCTGTCCTTGACGAGTCTGCGCTCACGGTGGTGGTCGTTGCCACCCCATGCCCGTTAATCTTGGCGGTTCCAACCGCGATTGTCAGCGGAATCTCGGCAGCCGCTAGACGAGGAATCGTGGTCAAAGATGGCGGCGCCTTGGAGCAGTTGGCTGGCGCGGAAGTCCTAGTGTTTGACAAGACCGGGACCCTGGCTACCGGACGATCCCGAGTGTCAAGGATCGATGCACTCCCCTCCTTTTCCCAGTCCGGTGTGCTCAGCTACGCCGCATCGCTGGAACAAACCTCCGCACACGTCATCGCCGAATCACTTGTCGCTACCGCTCGTAGCCGCGACCTGCCGCTATTCCTGCCGACCAACATCACTGAGCGCCCTGGCACTGAAATTGCCGGTGTGGTGAACGGTCGACGTCTTCGGGTGGGCACCTCAAAGTGGGTCCAGGAAGGCGGTATCGACATTCCCACCGACGTCATGACCGCGGCGAATGATGCGGCCACGATCGGCGGAAGCTTGGTCTTTGTATCTAGTGACGACGAGTTCGCCGGATTGATCATTTTAAGCGATGAGATCAAGTCAGATGCACCTCGCACCCTGCGCAAACTGCGGGAAGTCGGCATCTCTCGCATCTTCATGGTGACGGGTGATCGGGCCGACGTTGCCGAAAGCGTCGTCATGGTCGGAGATGGCATCAACGACGCCCCCGCATTGGCCGCCGCCAGTGTCGGTGTGGCGATGGGTGCCCGAGGCGCCACTGCCTCAGTCGAATCAGCAGACGTCGTACTGCTGGTAGACAGAGTGGACCGACTGGTCGAGGCGATCCATATCTCACGACGCACTCGAATGCTGGCAACTCAGTCCGCTGTGGTTGGAATGGGATTATCAGTGGTGGCTATGGGCCTGGCGGCGGTCGGCCTTCTGGTTCCGGTCGTTGGTGCGTTCGTGCAAGAAGCGATCGACGTTGCGGTCATCCTCAACGCACTGCGCGCGCTACGGCAACCTGGTTGCGGATTGGAGCACGCAGGACCCTCCAACGAGTTTATGGCCCAGTTGACAAGCGAGCATCGCCAACTTGATCCGATCATCGACGAGATCGGCCAAGTCGCAGACCAGATCATCACAATGCCAGGCGACCTCGCCGTGCAGTCGGTAACGGGAATAGACCGGAAGCTGCAAGCAGAGGTAATCCCCCACGAGCAACGAGACGAGATGACGCTTCACCCGAAGCTCTCACTGGTACTTGGGGGTTTTGACCCGATGGCACCGCTAAGTACCGGGCACCGTGAAATCTTCCGAGTCACCAGTCTCGTCCACTCCCAGCTTCAGTCTGGTCGGCTGGCGACTGGCGACTGGCGACTGGCGATCCTGCCGCAAAACGGGAGATTCAGAGGTTGCTGTATTCGTTGGAGGATCTCTTGCGCCTGCACTTCACGCAGGAAGAGGAACTCTACGAAGCGATCGAGTCCGCCTCTGATAGCCCAGCAAGCCACCGCTAGCGCTCGAACCTCGCGCAGCCTACGTGGACTAGCTCCGACAGGACTTGACCCTCGTGCCAAGAGAGACTTCGCACCAAGGCTGAGCACCAGATAAGTGGCTCTCCGGAACGCTTATCTCCTAGATCACTTCACCTTGATTGAATACTTCGGTGAGAAGGCGCCAGTGCCCGGAACGACAGGTGCGGTTGCTCGTACTACGCATCTTCTCTTCCGTTGGAACTTGAGCGTATTCCCCTTGACCACACAGACCTTCTTGGTGGTCAGCTTGCACATCAGCTTAGAACCTTGGCTGGTACTTCCAGCCAAGGTTCTAAATGGGCTCACGACGAGCAGGAACAAGAGGAACCCCGCGACGAAACACACAATCGGAAGGATCACGAGAAGGTTCTTGTGAAGGGCGAGAAGCCTCGCTGGGTTGCGACTCGCGAGGATCGGAGTAAGCATCGACACAGTCGTGGGAATGAAGCAGGCACCACCGACCTCAGTTGACGGCCCTGCAACTGACCTCAATATGGCCACGGCCATTGCTAGCCAGGCGCAATCCGAGGGCGAGCACGGCGAGCACCCCCGCCGCGTGCGGCCCCCGAGCCTCCGACATACCGCGAGTTTCCCCATTGCGAATGGAGCAGGACGGGCGAGGTCGCTAGCATCTGTTGGCATGACCACAGATGCTTCCCTCGCAGCCGCAGCGCACGCGCACGCCATCGCGGCCTCACCGAGACGGGAAAAGACCGCCCTAGTTGAGCAAGTTGAAACAGCTGAGCATCTATTCAATGGCGGCTTTGACGGAGTCGTCCCGGTTTCCAAAGCGTTCGAGCACGCATGGCTCGGCCTTGGGGTTGCCCAAGCGCTAGACGGTGAGATTCTCGTCGTTGACGGAGTCGTTTGGCGAGTCCCCGCTACCGGCATACCGGAAGTTGCCGACCCCGACCTCATGGTTCCGTTTGCGGTGTCTGAAGGTCGGGTTGCCAGCGAGGCTATCGAGGCGATGGACGTGCCCACAGGCACACAGTTCGAGGAGTTAGGGGCACTCATCGCCACAGAAGAATCCCACTGCGTCACGGTTCGCCTGGAAGGGAGCTTCACGAATGTCGTCCTGCGAAGTGAACGACGCCAAACCCCTCCCTACCGGCCACTCGAAGAAGTCCTCGCCGCTGGCTCCGACGAAGAAGTCCGCTTCAGCTTCCCAAACTGGGAAGGCGTTCTCGTTGGGTATCGATTTCCGGACGCGCGTGGGGGTACATTTGTGCCCGGGCTCCACCTCCACGGGCTAGCCCAAGACCACACGTCGGGGGGCCACGTCCGAGCGATGACTGTCCAGTCAGCCCGACTCACCTGGGCTCGTGCTCGTTCCCACGTCACGCTGCCCACCGAGCACTTCCACGCGCTAATGGGAGCTCCCGATGAGCACCACGCACACATCCGCGAGGCCCTCCGCAATGGTGATAGCCATGCTGACATCGCCGGTCGCCGAGGTCTACAGCTCTCACTCTGAGCCCACGAAGCGCCAGGACCAGTTGCGTGATTGCATTGCCATGGCACTGACCGAGTGCCTCCGTTAAACCGTCGGCATCTGTTGACGTCTAACCCAAAAGTCGTCGTATCGCGCTATCGGACGCCTTAAACGACTACCGGGCTTCTTCGGTAGCGGCGTCCTCGGCGGCGACCTTCTCGGCTTTCTGTCTTTCCGCTGCCCGGTCCATCTCGCCTTGATGGGTCTCCAAGCGCTTCTCGACGAGATCCGGAGACTCCGCTTCTTTGGGTTCGCTACCTTCGTTCACCATGTCTCCTCAATCGATGTGAAAAATCGCGTAGATGGCGCGACGTAAAGCTACTCAATCAGCGTAGCTGGGATCTCGGTGACGATGCAGTTCGCGTTCTGCGATCCCCCAAATAATGGTTCCCCCTTGCTCAGCCACAGGTCGACTGTTTCCCTCGTCTAGTGGCTGACGCGGAAGCGCTGCAACAGGTTCGGATCACCGTTGGGATCTCGAATCAGGTTTGCGCCGAACCGGATCGCCGAGAATCGTGCACCGTGCGGGACGGTTTTGAGGCAAAGGTCGTGCATGTTGCCGGCGTTGGCGACGTTCGGGTGATCAGGAAGTCGGAGGGTTGAATCGACGCTCGTTTGATGAACCAACAGAAAGTCACCGGCAAATTGTCCAGCCCGGTTTGACCACTAGGGCACCCAACCCCGTTGTCGGTCCCCCACGAAGCACTAAGCACCTTCACAGAATCACTGCTAGGCCCTCGCACCTTCCCAAAGTCACCGCTGGGCACCCACGCCGCCGACGCACTCCCGACAGACGTGGCAAGTAAAGCCCCAACAGCAAGGAGAATTCCAACAGCCGCGCGTCGCATCACGGAACCACTATGAACGATAACCACGGCCAAAGGACAGCTTCCCCACCACGCTCTCGTTGGCTAGTAGCCGATCTGAGCACCGCTACTGCCTGGCATACCCGTCACGTCGATTGGTGCGCCAAAGAATCCCACGGCAACCAACTTCCGTGAAAGCCCATCGGAATCCGAACTGGGAGTTCGATCTTTGCGATGACTTCGGTCATCGTTTGCGCATCCAGAACGAGGACTTCACTGAGATCCGTCGTCTTGTCGTAATTGACCACCAACAAATAGCCATCGTCCTCGGCAGATTGACCCTGTGCTGGGACGAAGATCGGTTCGCCGTTGACGTGGTCATCACCGACCGAATACACGATCGAGTCGCCGTTCGTAAGATCGAACTTGGCAAGGCCGATAAAGGTGTTGAGGTCGCTGTCAGGAATGAGCGCGCCATAGCCGTAGCGGTAGTTCAGACCTGCTCGAGCTAGGTCGATTCGAGGGAAGTCGACGCCTAAGTCGCTGAGTTGGTGGCAGGTAGATGCGCCCGTTGCCATGTTGAATCGGTAGCGCACAAGGTAGGAGTTTGACGGGGAGGAGAACTTCTTGGCGACCGGATCCCACACCTGCATCTTGTCGTAGCGCGCAGCGTCGAGAACGACAGTGTCCCCGTCGTCATACGCGTTAAACGTGTGGAAGACGTAGCACGGGTCAATCTCGAACCACGTCACATCAGCGGACTGACCGGTGCGCCCAACGATGCCGATCCGCGCTCCGTATTCCTCATCCCAAATGTAGGGAATGGGGTTGCCGGTCATGGCAAGTTCAAGACTGAAAACCACCGGCAAATCCATGAAAAGTGAACGCGTCGCAGTTATCGCAAAGTCGTGCATCATCGTGGGTCCGTTTACATCGATCTCCACCGAATGCGTCAAGTTCCCGGCACTATCGGCAACGTGATAGCGCAAATACGGTGGCTGCCAGTTGTAGCCAAAGAAGATCATTTCTCCGGTGGAAGCATCGATCTTTGGATGCGCTGTCATCGGCCCTTCCAGCGCGCCCCCAAAACTCGTCATCCCAACTGTGTCCAGCTGGGGCGTGACTTGATAAGGCCAGCCTGCCTCGCAAAGAGCGAGGATTTTCCCGTTGTGCCCGATGACGTGTGTATTGGCGGGCGAGTCGTTGGGAACGTCGCCTTCTGGGTTGCCCAGCATCGCTGTCTTCACATATTGATTGCGATACCAGTGCGCTCGTCCATCCCCAATCCGAATTCCGTGCAGCATCCCGTCGCCAGAGAACCAGCCGGAAAGATCGTCTCCCCCGCCGCGAAGCGATTCCGGGCTGGGATTCGGACCATTACGCACCAAAAGGCCATCGAGCTCAGGTGGCAGGGTGCCGTGAACTGGGAGGTCGGTGAAGACCCGACCTGGTTCGACGGGCGCGTATACACCTCGGGTGAAAAAACCTTCAGCCATGAGAGCACCATTCATTGTTGGGCGACTTCAACACGGCAATCCTCACACGAACCAACGAACACACGCGCGAAATAAGCCTTCCGTTCGGCTGGTTCGACGCAGGATGCCACATCGATGCGCGCAGCGACTGCCGCAAAGACGCCTGCCGGGTCGCCGAATTATCGAGACAACACCGGTTGACTAGGATTAGGTTTTAGTGCGGGTGCAGATAGTTCATACCGCGACACAACACCGATATGGAGTGCATGCAATGGATTCGTTGATCTTGTCGCGTAAGGACCTCGACTTCCTCCTCTTCGAGTGGCTTGACGTCGATCGACTGGGGGAACGACCGCGCTACGCGGAGCACTCCCACGACACCTTCGAGGCAGTTCTCGACCTAGCGGCGACGATTGCCACAAACGAGTTCGCTCCCCACAACAAGAAAAACGACAGTGTTGAACCATCTTTCGACGGCGTGAGCGTGACAATAAATCCGGAAGTCAAAAAGGCCGTGGACGCATTCAGTCAGGCGGGGTTTATCGGTAGCACGATGGATGAATCCGTCGGCGGAATGCAGTTGCCACATGTCGTTTCGTATGCCTGCTTCGCCTGGTTCGCTGCGGCCAACATCGGGACCGCGGGATATCCGATGTTGACGATCGGGAACGCGAACTTGATCCTGAGTCACGGAACTGATGAGCAGATCGACACGTTCGTCCGCCCGATGGTCGAGGGCCGCTACTTCGGAACGATGTGCCTGTCAGAGCCCCAGGCGGGATCGTCGTTAGCTGATGTCGCGACTCGCGCCGAGGATGACGGCGACGGCACGTACCGGCTGTTTGGCAACAAGATGTGGATCTCTGGTGGCGAACACGATCTCACCGAGAACATCATCCATCTCGTGCTTGCGCGAATCCCTGGTTCGCCGCCGGGAGTCAAGGGGTTGTCGCTATTTATCGTTCCGAAGTTCCTTGTTAACAGCGATGGCTCCCTCGGTGATCGAAACGATGTGGTCCTGGCGGGGCTCAATCACAAGATGGGTCAGCGGGGACTCACCAACACCCTGCTGAACTTCGGCGAGGGACAGTTCACCCCCGCGGGCGAGCCCGGCGCGGTTGGGTATCTCGTCGGTGAGCCAAACCGCGGCCTTGCCTACATGTTCCACATGATGAATGAAGCCCGCATCTCCGTCGGCATGGGCGCCACGGCCCTTGGGTACACCGGCTACCTCTACTCCTTGAAATACGCAAAGGAACGGCCGCAGGGACGCCCAGCGCTTGAGAAGGACCCGCAAAGTTCGCAGGTGCCGATCATCGATCACGCTGATGTGCGCCGAATGTTGCTCGCGCAGAAGGCGTATGCCGAGGGTGGATTGGCACTGACACTCTATTGCGGAAAGTTGGTCGACGACCAACACACCGCGGAGACCTTGCAGGAACGCGAGGACGCGGAACTACTGCTGGACCTGCTCACCCCAGTCGCCAAGAGCTGGCCTTCGCAGTGGTGTCTGGAAGCCAACTCCTTGGCGATTCAAGTCCACGGCGGCTACGGCTACACCCGTGAGTACAACGTCGAACAATTTTACCGCGACAACCGCCTGAATCCAATCCACGAAGGTACGAACGGCATACAAGCCCTTGATCTCCTCGGGCGCAAAGTGCTGATACGTGACGGGGCATCGCTCGGCCTCTTTCTTGCACGCGTGAGCGAGACAGTAGGTCGAGCAACATCGATCGGAGGTGACGTCGCGGGCTGGGCCAACCAGCTCCAAGGAGTAGCTGACGATCTCGCCAAGGTCACCGGTGAGATCTGGGGTTCGGGAGAGTTCGATGCTGTGTTGGCGAATGCGACGACCTACCTTGAGGCTTTCGGCCACACAGTGATCGCCTGGATGTGGCTCGAACAAGCAATCGCGGCAAGTGGGCACGAGGGGGATTTTTACGCCGGCAAGCTGGGTGCGGCACGCTACTTCTTCACCGCAGAACTCCCCAAAACAACCACCCAGTTTGAGTTCTTGCGCAGCCTCGACCGAACATCGCTAGAGATGGCGCCCAACTGGTTCTAATACAGGGGTCGATCTGAGCAATAACCGCCTCGCGTACATGTCAGGTGACCGGTGAGCCAGGTCATGCTGCAACGTTGTCTCTGTCCCATGCCTGGGCGAACTGTGTGTCGGAACTTGTGAGGCCTTGCAGCACAGCGGCCAGCACTGCTGGGTGATACATCAACCCGTGGTGCCCGAGTCCGCGATACTCGACCTGCTGGATGTCCAGAAGTGGATGTTTAAGCTGCCCATAGTTGAGCGGCACCACTTCATCGGACAGTGAGTACATGCTGATCCACCGGGTTGTCCCCGACACAGTCTGTTCGTCGATCTCAGTAAGCGTTCGGCTGCCGGGGCGAAGTTCCCTCACGAGGTGACCAACGAACGGCACCATCGCCCCTGGTCCGTAAGCCCACGGTGTGCCGCGATGCGGTGAGCCGATGGTGATGCCGGTGGCGACGTAGTCCTGAATCTCGGGGTGGCGGTTGATGGCGGCCCGCAACACCAACCCGCCGATCGAGTGCGCCACCACATGAACAGCGGGAACAGCGGATCGTCCCGTGTACTCCCAGATGTGTTCAGCGACGATGTCAGCGCAATCATTCAGGCTGCGGCTGAAGGTGTGGTAGTTGACCGACCGTGAGGCGAAGCCATCACGACCGAGATTGCGTTGGAGCTTGTAGCTCCAACTCTGATTATGGCCGAGCCCGTGGAGCATCAGTACGGGCAGGCGACGATCGGCTGGTTCCTCACACTTGCCGGTGCGCCGCAGGAAGCGAGGGAGAGGTTTGACCAAGATGCTGCTGACGGCATCCGAGGCGCCCGAGAGGTACATAGTCCCTGTGCTCGCCGCATACAGAGCTTCCCGAGCCGCAAAACGGACTGGGCGCGTCAAGGGCGTGACCTCCACGACCTGATCCTTATCGGCCATCTAACGTCTCCATTCCCGTCAAAAGAGTACGGGATGAATGCTGGACCCGATTTCGAAATGTCGCCAGCGGAAGTCACCCGAATGCCGTAGGGACGTGATCGAACGCAACCTCGATGGCACGCCAGGGGTGATCCACGCCGTCGAGCCAATCGAAGACGCGCTGTGCGTAGAGTCGCTTGATCCGCCTATTAGGAGGAATGGTTGTTCCCGTTTGGCCTAACTTTCAAGGATTCCCAGGAACTCCTCAGCTTCTTCACAGCGTTCTCATAGCTTCGGCCGAGAAGTTGAATGAGTTGGATCTACCAGCTGACCAAATCTTAGGAGCTCCCAATGTCAAGACGACGTATTACGACAATCGCCGCAGCTGCCGCATGCAGTGCCGTGCTGTTGATTCCTGTTGGTGCAACGGCCGCGTCAGCGCACCCTGGTCACGGGCCGGGCAAAGCGCGCGTCTCTGCCAACGCATGCAACGGCAATACCGACGCGCGGGAGGTGCTAATCCAAGCAATCAAGGACGCCAAGCAGACCTTCCGCCAGGAAACCAAAGCTGATCGGCAGGAGTTCCGGCAGGCGATGAAGGCCGCCAAGCAGGAACGCCGGGACGCCATTGCGGCAGCGACTACCGATCAAGAAAAGCAAGAAGCTCGCACCGCCTATCGGGAGGCCAAGAAGGCCGCCAAGGTCGCGATGAAGCTTGCTGCGGCTGAACCCAAAGCCGAGGCCAAGGCCACGATCGAAGCTGCCCGGGCCGTCTGCGATGCCGCCTAGTCGCATTGATCTAGGCCGGTGACCCTTAGGACCCACTGGCGGTGATGCGGATACCGATCGGCCTCGAGAGCGGCGATCGGTATCCGCTCAACAATGTGGTGAGCGCTGGTTTGAGCGCATCAGCCAGCGCTCACAGGTGAGCCTCCCTGCGTCTCGCGGGCAGTCTTGCTGACACTCGTCATCGAAGTGGACTCATCCGATTTCGGCCGACATAATCACGTGGATGAATACCTTAGATGAGCAGCAATGCGGTACTGCCCAGAACAAGCTCACCTCGACGCGTCGAGGTCTCGCCACTGGGGTTGCCCTTGTCGTCGTGGCGTCGATCGCAATCCCCTCTGCTCCGCAAGCGCTGGCCGCGCAGACCACATCTCAACCTCCGACACAGACTGGATTCGTCAAGCCGTTCGCTGGTGCACCACGCTACGAAAGCGCAGCGCCGACGCAGGCGCAATCCGCGCGGCAGATCAACCAGCCTCTAGGCCGAAAGCGTGCGGATGCGATCGCCGCCAAGATTGGTTTTCGCAAGAGCAAAACATTCACGAAGAAGCAGTACCGCCAGTTAACGACTGGCCGTGGAGTCGGCGGCAACGTCGATGCGGTAAATGTCAAGGCGATTGAGACCAGTGGGAGTGATCAGGCTGCTTGGGCCTCCTTTGTTTGATCTTCGAGTGGCGGGTTGATCCAGGTGGCTTCGGGCAGGTCGAGGATCTTGGGGTTTCTGCTGGTGCTGAAGCGGTTCGGGTTGGCTGCCCGGGCGGCGGAGAGGGTCGCTTCGCGGGCTTGTGTTTTGGCGGTGGCGAGGCCGTAGTGGACGTCGGCGGGGGTGTGCAGTCCGATGCCGGTGTGGCGGTGCTCGTGGTTGTAGCCGTCGACGAACTGGTCCATGAATATGCGGGCATCGGCCAGTGATCCGAAGCGCTCTGGGAACACTGCCGAGTACTTCAGGGTCTTGAACCATGCTTCTGAATAGGGGTTGATGCTCCTATGTTCTGTCAAGCCGCTTTTAGGCCTTGATCCAAGTTGCGGGGCGCGGTTTTGACGGCTGGCGTTGGCACGAGGCAGTGGTAGACCTGCCGGGCGAGGTAGCGCTTGAGAC